>PJUK01000199.1_pt1 | contig 30739 bp, 25 predicted proteins | sample 1512211 | NCBI WGS metagenome assembly PJUK01 (sample SAMN08177668, study PRJNA422409) | Feces metagenome, whole genome shotgun sequencing project.
ATGGCCAACTACTTCTGCAGTTACTTTTGCGCCAGCTACAACTGGAGCACCGATTTGAATGTTGTCACCGTTAACAACCATTAATACGTCATCAAACGTAATAGTCGCGCCAGTTTCAGCTTTCAATAATTCTACTTTAAGGGTTTCACCCTCAACAACACGGTGCTGTTTACCACCGCTTTGGATTACTGCGTACATAATGTACTCCAACTTGCCCGTGTCGTCGTGCCGATAAAGGGACATATCGATCTTAAGACGAACGCCACTGGGGTTATACAAGGGGACAAATTTTAAGTGAAAATTGCTCAAACAACAAGTAATTTTGCATAAATGCCCGTATATCGATAACTTGCTTGGAATTTTTAGTAAAATCAATTAGATTGTGGGCGCACTTTTTTGATTGATTCGCGTCAAGATTTGCAATACATTTTCAAAAACAAATTGTGACAATAACAAACTGTATTTTGTACCGTGGTGAGTAAAGTAATAACGCTTGGTGGGAACAGCCCTTTTTCTGTCTAATTTAAGAGCAAAGAGTTCATGATCGCGTTTTAAATAGCGGATTACACCGTCTGCATAACAGTTTAGTCACAGATTAATTGCTACACTTGGCAACATTACCCACCTATACGAGGTTTTTCTTCATATGGTTATCGATTTTAAGCAAGACATTCTCTCCCCTGTTGCGACAGATTTTGCTGCGATGGATCGCCTCATCAATGAAGGAATTAGCTCAAAAGTCGGTTTGGTGATGAGTGTCAGCAAGCATGTGGTCGAAGCCGGTGGCAAACGCATGCGTCCGATTATGTGCCTACTTGCAGCCCGTGCCTGCGGTTTGGCCGATATGCAACAGGCCCAGCATCTGGCGGCCGTGATTGAAATGCTGCACACCGCTACACTGGTCCATGATGATGTGGTCGATGAATCGAGCTTGCGCCGTGGTCGTCCAACCGCAAATGCAACCTGGAACAACCAGACTGCAGTTCTGGTCGGTGATTTCCTGATCTCACGTGCGTTTGATCTGTTGGTTGACCTGAATAACATGACCTTATTGAAAGATTTTTCAACCGGAACTTGTGAAATCGCAGAAGGTGAAGTCCTGCAACTGCAATCACAGCATCAGCCGGATACCACCGAAGAAACCTATCTCAGCATTATTCACGGCAAAACATCACGTTTATTCGAACTTGCGACTGAAGGTGCGGCAATTTTAGCGGGAGCAGAAGAATACCGGGAACCGTTACGTCGCTTCGCTGGCCATTTTGGCAATGCCTTTCAGATCATCGATGATATTCTGGATTACACCTCCGATGCAGAAACATTAGGTAAAAATATCGGTGATGATTTAATGGAAGGTAAACCGACTTTACCGTTAATTTCAGCATTAGCTCATTCAACTGGTGATGATCATGCGATTATTCGTCGCAGTATTGCAACAGGTGGTGTTGAGCAACTGGACAAAGTGATTGAGATTGTTCATCACTCTGGTGGCCTGGAATATTGTCAAAAACGTGCTCAGCAGGAAACAGATGCGGCTTTGGAAGCATTAAAAGCGCTGCCTGATAATGAATATCGCCAAGCACTGATCAATTTGACGCTCATGGCTTTACATCGACTACAATAATTTTTCTGACTGCTTATGCATTTAACTTTATCTGATCTTTTTTTAAAAATGCAGGAACAGCTTGACCAACCTCAAGCTGTTCTTGATGAAAATCTCCTGATTGAACTGGTCAATCGTATCCGCCCTAAAAATCCAAACGATGCGGATGAAGTCAAACAACGTATTCACGCCCTGATCAGAATCTTATTACTTACCCCAACCTCTGCCATTCTGCTACAAAACTTTTTACTCAAACTGATCAGCCAATATAAACAGATTAGTTTATATGCCGATAGCGGCATTCTTTCGCTGGATGGTTTCTGGAATCAGTTAGGACAGCGTTTAGGGGCACATTTTCTGCCGCTGGTCGAGGATGGTCAACAACTGAAAACCCTGATTGGAAAAGTCTTTCATCAGGAAAATGATTATGAATGGCTTGATCTGATCGATAATCAGGACTGGACGACCTTATTTAACCTCTTGGCTGAAAGTCAAAGCAATACCATCGAAAAACAGGTTTCCAAAAACGAACTGATCAAGGCAATTACGGTTTTATCTTACCGGATTAGCGGAATTGGCCTGTATCCTGAGTTTATTAATGCTCAGCCGGACATTATCGAATACGAATCACCTTTTCTGGTTCAGAACCGCGATATCATTGAGTTCATTGAGAAATATAAAAAACAGATTGAAGATCAGGATGCGGTTGTAGTTTTACCCCCACCCGATGCCTCACAAGCCTTTGTAATGCTGGACCAGTGTCGTGATGTGGTACTTAAAATACGTCGTGCCACCAAACGGATCGGGGTCAGTATCAGTCTGACCTATCTGCTATCGTTACTGGAGCAGTCTCTGGACCGGATTGAACTGTTGCTGACACTCTTGGCCAGTAAAACTGAAGCGCGTTATACCGCACTGGGCGAATTGATCATCGATTTGACTAAAGCGCATTATGACAGTAAAAGTGTTCGTCATTTACTTAACTCGACCAGTGAACTGATTGCCCTTCAGGTGACTGAAAACGCCAGTAGAACGGGTGAGCATTATGTAAGTACCGACAAGGCTGGCTTCTTTGGCATGTACAAGGCAGCGGCTGGCGCAGGTGTGATTATTGCCATCATGGCAAGCCTCAAAATTTTAACTGCACGTTTAGTGCTTGCACCATTAATGCAAGCCTTTTTGTTCAGTATGAATTATTCGCTGGGCTTTTTACTGATTCACGTGTTGCACTTTACAGTGGCGACCAAACAGCCGGCCATGACAGCGGCTGCACTTGCAACCACGGTACAGCAACAGAAAGGCAGTAAAACCGCTCAGATTGCTGAGCTGGCCGCTTTGATTATTAATATTATCCGAACCCAGTTTATTGCGATTCTGGGGAATATTTCGATTGCGATTCCGACGGCGGCACTGATTACCTTTTTGTGGCAATACAATCTGGGAGAACCCCTGCTTAATCACGCCAAATCGGCAAAAATTCTGCATAGCCTCAACCCCTTCACTTCCTTAGCGGTGCCTCATGCCGCAATTGCCGGCGTCTGTCTGTTTTTATCCGGGCTGATTGCCGGCTATTTTGACAATCTGGCCGTCTATCGTAAGGTAGGACCGCGTCTAAGACAGCATCCACGTCTCAAGCGCTGGATGGGACAAAAACGTCTGGATAAATTTGCAAGCTATATTGAGACCAATCTCGGTGCCTTGGCTGGTAACTTCCTGTTCGGGATTATGCTGGGAAGTATGGGTACGATTGGATTTATTCTGGGTTTACCTTTGGATATCCGTCATATTGCCTTTGCCTCGGCAAACTTTATCCAAGGTCTAATGACTATTGGTAATCCGGATATCGGACTGATTATCGTGTCGTTCCTCGGCGTCCTGCTCATTGGTCTTACCAACTTGTTTGTCAGCTTTACCTTGACCATTATTGTGGCTTTGCGTGCTCGCCGGGTTCGTTTTGCACAATGGAAACCTTTGGCCAAATTAGTGCTAACGCACTTCCTGACCCGACCAAGCGATTTTTTCTGGCCGCCAAAGCAACCGGTTGAAGTGGAAGAGCAGCCTAAAAACGCCTCATCATCTCATTAACTTTGTACAGAAAAGTCAGCAAACTACAAGTCTAACATTTGAACTATTTTTGGATATAATCAACCCGCCAGAAATAGTTTCAATAGATCGGTTGCCCCTTTCTGTGCTTGGTGCAACAGGTGATCGCTAATCTGAACTGGAGTTTTTAGTTAAACTTAAAAAAACGGGCACAGCGGATGCGGTGAATTTATGACTTTATTTTTACAGATGTTCTGTCAGAAACTTGATGGATTGATGCATTCTAAACATCTGGAAAAGTGATTACAGCGCATGAATGCCGCATTAAACACTTAAAAGCCAAAATGAGATATGCATCAAATTTTGTTATGTTTTTTTACTGAACCTTAAAAAAACTTCAAAATGAAATTATCATAAAATTTCAAGACTTGACCTAAAGTGTACTCGCGAGTACACTTTCAAACACTCAACAACCCTGAACAACGGTTAAGCAAATAATGAGTAGCGCATGCCGTACCTATTGCTTTGTATTGGTTGCTTTTTTTTAGGACTCGGTGCGATTGGATTCATGAATGCCAACGCATCAACTTTAGACCTTTTTAGTGTTCAAGCTTTTTTTGAGCACCGTTCATTTACGCTTAACCATGTGACAGTTCTGCTCTCCCGTCTGGGTGGCATGCCTTTTTTATTATTTTTAACCTCTATTTTGTGTGTGTACCAAAGCTGGATTAAAAATTATAGGAATGTGACCTTTATCGCTTTAAGCGTGAGTGGCAGTATTGTGATTGGTTGGCTTCTGAAATGGAGCATTGATCGGCCAAGACCAATGGAGTTTTATCACTTGGTTCAAAGTTATGGCGCATCCTTCCCAAGTGCCCATAGCCTTTATGCTGCAACCCTGGCGAGTATCATCATGTTGTTATGCCAACAACATAAATATCGCACCAGTGTCATTTTAGTATCTACTTTATGGTTTATTTTCATGGGGATATCTAGAGTTTATGCGGGGGTTCACTACCCGACCGACGTTCTTGCCGGTTGGGGAATTGGGTTGATTTGGACTGCGTTGCTTTGGTTTGGGCTGTATCAAAGCACTTTCAGCAACAATTTGTTTTTAGATAAAAAATCTAAATTGAGGTGGAATAATGATGTCGGCTAAGCTTTGGGCTCCTGCCCTCACTGCTTGCGCATTAGCAACAAGCATTGCGCTTGTTGGTTGTAGCAAAGATCCTAAAGATGCACAGCAAGCTGCTGCTGCTCAAAAAATGCCACCTGCTGAAGTAGGTGTCATTGTTGCTCAACCACAAAGCGTTGAACAGAACGTCGAACTGTCAGGCCGAACCTCTGCGTATCAAGTTTCAGAAGTTCGTCCGCAAACAGGCGGCGTAATTTTAAAACGATTATTTGCTGAAGGTAGCTACGTTCAGGCGGGTCAAGCACTCTATCAAATTGATGCAAATACCAACCGTGCGACTGCAGACAATGCACGTGCGGCGTTATTACGTCAACAAGCGAACCTGAATGCTTTACGCGTAAAAGAAGGCCGTTATCGTCAACTTGTGGGAACCAATGCGGTTTCTAAACAAGAGTATGACGATATCAATGCTCAGGTCAAACTGGCTGAAGCAGATGTTGCAGCGTCTCAAGCCGCATTGAAAAATGCTGAAATTACCTTGGGCTACTCAACTGTACGTGCGCCAATTTCTGGTCAGTCTAGCCGTTCTTCGGTGACCCCAGGTGCATTGGTGACTGCAAACCAGGCCGATCCATTGGTGACCATTCAACAACTTGATCCGATCTATGTGGATATTAACCAATCAAGTGCCGAGTTATTGCGTCTGCGTCAACAACTGAGCAAAGGCAGCTTGAATAACAGCAACAATACTCGTGTCAAAATCACGCTTGAAGATGGGTCGGAATACCCTGTCGAAGGCCAGCTGGCATTCTCTGATGCAAGTGTCAACCCGGATACAGGTACCGTGACTTTACGTGCGGTGTTCTCGAATCCAAACCATTTGTTATTACCAGGCATGTATGCAACTGCCAAGATTTCGCAAGGGATTTTGCCTAATGCTTACCTGATTCCACAAGCAGCGGTATCTCGTTTACCGACAGGACAAGCCATTGCAATGGTTGTCAATGCCAAAGGTGTGATTGAAACCCGTCCGGTCACCACTGCTGGTGTCAAAGGTCAGGACTGGATTATAACGAATGGCCTACAGGCTGGTGATAAAGTTGTTGTTGACGGTGTGGCTAAGGTCAAAGAAGGACAGGAAGTGTCTGTAAAACCTTATCAACCAAAAGCAGCTGAAGGTCAGAATGCAGCGCCAAAAGCAGCTGAACAACAAAAGCAAGCCAACTCACCAAAAGCTGAACAAAAAGCAACTTCAGAAGCTTAAGGGGTAGATTGCATGGCTCAATTTTTTATCCATCGCCCAATTTTCGCTTGGGTGATTGCACTGGTCATTATGTTGGCGGGGATTATCACGCTGACAAAAATGCCAGTTGCACAATATCCGACAATTGCCCCCCCCACGGTCACGATTTCTGCGACTTATCCTGGGGCTTCTGCTCAAACTGTTGAAAATACCGTTACCCAGATCATTGAACAACAAATGAATGGTCTGGATGGGTTACGTTACATTTCATCGAACAGTGCGGGTAATGGTCAAGCATCCATTAACTTGAACTTCGAACAAGGTATCGATCCGGATATCGCACAGGTTCAGGTTCAAAACAAATTGCAATCGGCAACAGCGCTGTTACCTGCTGACGTACAACGTCAGGGTGTAAAAGTCACCAAGTCTGGCGCCAGCTTCTTGCAGGTTATCGCGTTCTATTCGCCAGATAACAGTCTGTCTGCATCGGACATTAAAGACTATGTAAACTCAAACATTTCTGAACCGCTAAGTCGTGTTGCAGGTGTGGGTGAACTACAGGTGTTTGGTGGTTCGTATGCGATGCGTGTCTGGTTAGATCCGGCAAAACTGACCAGCTTTAACCTGACACCAAACGATGTGGCAACCGCAATTCGTGCACAAAACTCGCAAGTTGCAGTCGGTCAGCTCGGTGGTGCGCCATCAACAGCAGGCCAAGTCCTGAATGCGACGGTAAATGCACAAAGCATGTTGCAAACACCTGAGCAATTTAAAAACATCTTCCTGAAAAACTCGTCAGATGGTGCACAGGTACGTTTGGGTGATGTTGCTCGTGTAGAATTAGGTTCTGATAACTATCAGTTCGACTCGAAGTTCAATGGTAACCCTGCGGGTGGTGTTGCAATCAAACTTGCAACCGGTGCCAACGCACTTGATACAGCAGCAGCGGTTGAAAAACGTTTATCCGAGTTACGTCATAACTATCCAAGCGGTTTAAAAGACAAGCTTGCGTATGACACCACTCCGTTTATTCGTCTATCAATTGAAAGTGTTGTCCACACACTGATTGAAGCAGTGGTCTTGGTATTTATCGTGATGTTCCTGTTCTTGCAGAACTGGCGCGCGACGATTATTCCAACTCTGGCTGTACCAGTCGTTGTACTGGGTACATTTGCCGTAATTAATATCTTCGGTTTCTCAATCAACACTTTGACCATGTTCGCCATGGTACTGGCCATCGGTCTTCTGGTGGATGATGCCATCGTTGTGGTCGAGAACGTTGAACGGGTGATGCAGGAAGAACATCTGGAACCTGTGCCTGCGACTGAAAAGTCAATGAGTCAGATTTCTGGTGCGCTGGTGGGTATTACCAGTGTATTAACCGCGGTATTCGTACCGATGGCATTCTTTAGCGGAACCACCGGGGTAATTTACCGTCAGTTCTCCATCACCTTGGTTACGGCGATGATCCTTTCTTTGATCGTGGCATTAACCTTTACCCCTGCCCTGTGTGCGACCCTGTTAAAGCAACATGATCCAAACAAAGAACAAAGCAATAACATTTTTGCGCGCTTCTTCCGCTGGTTTAACCGTAGCTTCGAAAAAGTTGCAGTGAAATACCAAGGTGGTGTCAATCGCATGACTCACCACAAGTTATTCTCTGGTGTGCTTTATATTGCGGTGATCGCAGCTTTGGTCGGCATCTACAAAATGTTGCCATCTTCATTCTTGCCAGAAGAAGACCAGGGTGTGGTCATGACCTTAGTGCAGTTACCACCGAGCGCAAGCTTGGAGCGTACGGACAAAGTCATTGATACCATGACAGGCTATTTCCTGAACAAGGAAAAAGAAAACGTCGATTCGATCTTTACTGTGGCGGGTTTCTCATTCACAGGGGTCGGTCAAAACGCGGGTCTGGCCTTCATCAAGTTAAAAGACTGGAGCGAGCGTACAACGCCTGAATCACAGATCGGTGCCATTATTCAACGTGGTATGGCATTGAACATGATTGTGAAAGATGCATCGTACATCATGCCATTACAGTTACCGGCAATGCCTGAACTGGGTGTCGCGTCTGGTTTCGATATCCAGTTGAAAGATGTAAGCGGTCAAGGTCATGAGAAACTGATTGCGGCACGTAATGCGGTATTAGGCATGGCATCACAAGACAAACGTCTTGCCGGTGTACGTCCAAATGGTCAGGAAGATACACCACAGTACCAGATCACCATTGATCAGGCGCAAGCAGGTGCAATGGGTGTGAGCCTTGCAGATATTAACAGCACCATGAGCATGGCTTGGGGTGGTTCATATATCAATGACTTCGTTGACCGTGGTCGTGTGAAGAAAGTTTATGTTCAGGGTGAAGCGAATACACGCATGATGCCTGAAGACCTAAACAAGTGGTATGTACGTAATAACAAGGGTGAAATGGTTCCATTCTCTGGCTTTGCCAAAGGTGAATGGACTTATGGTTCTCCTCGTCTAGAGCGTTATAACGGCGTATCATCGGTGAACATTCAGGGTACTCCTGCACCGGGCGTCAGCTCTGGTGATGCAATGATCGCCATGGAAGAAATCATTGGTAAGTTACCATCAATGGGCTTAACCGGTTTCGACTATGAGTGGAGCGGTTTATCTCTGGAAGAACGTGATTCTGGTAGCCAGACAGCACCATTACTGGTTCTTTCATTATTGATCGTGTTCCTGTGTCTTGCTGCACTTTATGAAAGCTGGTCAGTCCCTGTGTCGGTATTACTGGTTGTACCATTAGGTATCGTCGGTGCATTTACATTGACCTGGTTAGGTATGATCATTAAAGGAGACCCAAACTTATCCTTTAACATCTACTTCCAGGTGGCAATTGTTGCGGTGATTGGTCTTTCAGCGAAGAACGCCATTCTGATTGTCGAATTCGCCAAAGAATTGCAAGAACAAGGTGAAGACCTGTTTGAAGCAACCTTACATGCAGCAAAAATGCGTTTACGTCCAATCGTCATGACTACACTGGCTTTCGGTTTCGGTGTACTGCCACTTGCCCTTGCAAGCGGTGCCGGTGCGGGTAGCCAACACTCGGTCGGTTATGGTGTACTGGGTGGTGTAATTTCTTCAACACTTTTAGGTATCTTCTTCATCCCTGTATTCTTCGTGTGGATTCGTAGTATCTTTAAGTACAAACCTAAAACTTTAAATACTCAGGAGCATTGATCGTGATGCAAACTGTATGGTCTATTTCCAGTCGTGGCATTGCAATCTCTGCACTCGCGCTGTCTTTGGCTGCCTGCCAAAGCATGCGCGGGCCAGAGCCTGTGGTAAGCTCAGATATTCCTGAAAGCTACGCGTCTTATGGCAATGCTTCTGGAACATCAATCGCGGAACAAGGTTACAAAGATTTCTTTGCTGACCAGCGCTTACTGCAAGTGATTGATATGGCGCTTGCCAATAACCGTGATTTACGTACGGCTACTTTGAATATTCAAAAAGCTCAGCAGCAATACCAGATCTCGGAAAACAACCAGTTGCCAACCATTGGCGCAAGTGGTAGTGCCGTTCGTCAGGTCACCCCTAGCCGTGATCCGGGCAACCCCTATTCAACCTATCAGGTTGGTTTGGGTCTGACGTCTTATGAGCTGGATTTCTGGGGTCGTGTACGCAGCCTGAAAGATGCAGCCCTGGATAGCTATCTCGCGACGCAAAGTTCACGTGATGCCACGCAAATCAGCCTAATTGGTCAGGTCACTCAGGCTTGGTTAAATTACTCGTTTGCAAGTGCACAACTTAAACTTGCAGATCAGACGCTAAAAGCGCAACAAGACTCGTTCAACCTGAACAAAAAACGTTTTGATGTCGGTATTGATAGTGAAATTCCTGTACGTCAGGCACAGATTTCAGTAGAAACAGCACGTAATGATGTGGCCAACTACAAAACCCAGATTGCTCAGGCACAAAACCTGTTGAACTTACTGGTGGGCCAGCAGGTTCCTCAGAATCTGTTGCCGCAACAGCAAGTTGCACGTATCACCCGACAAGGTGTATTAAGTGCCGGTTTACCAAGTGACTTATTGAACAACCGTCCGGATGTCAAAGCCTCTGAATACCAGTTAAGTGCTGCGGGTGCGAATATTGGTGCTGCCAAAGCACAACTGTTCCCAACCATTAGCCTGACCGGTTCTGCGGGTTATGCATCGACTGACTTGAGTGATTTATTCAAATCAGCCAATGGATTATGGTCAATTGGTCCAAGCCTGAATATCCCGATCTTTGACTGGGGTACACGTAAGGCCAACATCAAAATCTCTGAAACAGATCAGAAAATTGCATTGGCTAACTATGAGAAGTCAGTCCAGTCAGCTTTCCGTGAAGTGAATGATGCCTTGGCAACACGTGCCAACATTGGCGATCGTTTAACTGCGCAACGCCGTTTGGTTGATGCGACCAATACGACCTATAAACTTTCAAATGCACGCTTCCGTGCTGGTATTGATAGTTACCTGACCGTGTTGGATGCTCAGCGTTCTGCTTACTCAGCGGAACAAGGCTTGTTGTTATTGCAACAGGCTGACCTGAACAATCAGGTTGAGCTCTATAAAACACTGGGTGGCGGCCTAAAAGCCTCAACCAGCGAGACGGTTACGCACCAGCCTTCAAGCTCACAACAGCACTACGCAAAATAATTTGATTTTGCAGACAAAAAAGCTCACTTCGGTGAGCTTTTTTATTGCAACAATTGCGAATATTTCTTATCTTCAAACATTGAAATATTGATGATTTAGAAGAAGACGATGTTACTGAGCAGTTTAGAATCTGTACCCGGCCATGAAATTTTACGTCAGCTTGATGTGGTTTATGGCAGCACCGTCCGCAGTAAGCATGTCGGACGTGACCTGATGGCGGGTTTAAAGAATATTGTCGGCGGTGAACTGACAGGCTATACCGAACTACTCGAAGAGTCACGCCAAGAAGCCACACAACGGATGATTGATAAGGCAAAAGCTTTAGGTGCCAATGCCATTGTGGGCATCCGTTTCTCGACCTCAAATATTGCCCAAGGTGCATCTGAGCTGTTTGTTTATGGTACAGCGGTGGTGGTGCAGCCTGTTGCGCCTAAACTACCTGATCCATTCGGCGCATAGGCAAGCATATGGAAGGATTAATTTTTCAGATTGTCCTGTTTCTGATCCTGTTTACTGTGGGTTGGGGCTTTGGTCGCCATATCGAGCAAAAACACTTACGTGAACTGGATCAGAAAGAACAACAGTTCGCCCATATCCGGATCGATACCAATCGCTTTGTACACACCAACGCCCCCGGGCAAATGATCAGCAGTAATGTGGTGATCTCTCACGATTATTTTAAATATGTACTGGCTTCCATTCGAAACTTCTTTGGGGGGCGTCTGGTCAGCTATGAAAGTGTGGTGGAACGTGCACGTCGTGAAGCTGTGGTTCGCCTGAAGCAAGAAGCGCATGCCATGGGCGCTAAACAGATTATGGGGGTTCGCCTCAGCACCACAGAACTGGGGATGCAAGGTGGCATGGTTGAAGTGTTTGCTTATGGAACGGCAATCATCGAATAAGCTGTTCTAGTCGCATATTCTCAAGCCGCAACAGACATATCGAACACAATAAAAAATGCCTCATGACTCGAGGCATTTTTTATGACTAAAATTTTTAGGTTAATGAAATAAAACGATCGCCTTTTGTAAGGTAAAGCAAATGCCTGCCAGCAAAGGCAGACCCACCACCAGCCAAGCCAGTACCACAGTAATTGTCTTGGAAGGTGCATGTGCTACACCATGATTCAGACTGGAATCTTGCGGTAATTTCTCATGAGCCAAGGCCTTCTCGGCAGCCAATTCAGCTTCGGTCATGTATTGATCTTCATCAACTGGCTTGACCATTAAATTGAGGACAAACCCAATGGCTAGCATAGCCGCCAGAATATACATGGTCGTATCATAAGATTGGGCTTGAGCTACGCCATGCGCCAGTTGATAATCTCGAATGTTGGTAATCAGCAAGGTACCCAATACCCCTGCCACAGACCATGCAGTCAATAAACGCCCATGAATTGCCCCGACCATTTGGGTACCAAAAATATCCGCCAGATAAGCAGGTACCGTGGCAAAGCCCCCACCATACATGGACAGAATGACGCAGAAAGCTAAAACGAATAAAGGCAGGTTTTCGGCATGAGCCAGTTGTGGGATCGAAACATATAATAAGAAGCCCAAGGCCAGAAAAATGAAATAGGTATTTTTACGACCAATGAAATCCGATGCAGATGCCCAGAAGAACCGCCCACCAATATTAAATAATGACAGTAAACCGGTAAAACCTGCGGCAAAGGTCGCAATCTGCATTTTTTGTTCGGTGTTTAATTCATTGATCCCGATCTCTAAACCGATCAGACGTCCACCAAACACTTCCTGCAACAACGGAGACGCCATCGCTAAAATGCCAATACCTGCCGAAACATTTAAGCACAGTACCCCCCAAATCAGCCAAAATTGCTTGGTTTTCCATGCCTTATTTAAATGTACATGACGACTGGTGACCAGCGCATTCGCATGGCTTGCTGCGGGTTGCCAGCCACTCGGTTTCCAGTTTGAAGGCGGAATCCGATAACCAAATGCGCCTCCCATCATAAAAACAAAATAAATGGCGGCTAAGACCAGAAAGGTTTGCCATACACCCACTGAGATATCGGTCGCGAAGAACTTCATCAACTGATCCGCGAGCGGCGCGCCAATCATGGCACCGCCACCAAAGCCCATGATGGCAAGACCTGTGGCGAGACCTCGACGGTCCGGGAACCACTTTATCAGGGTCGATACAGGCGAAATATAACCCAGTCCCAGCCCGATGCCTCCGACTCCTCCTCCTAGCCACAACAGCCACAACTGATGCGTATATACACCTAGCGCCGCCAGAATCAAACCACCCGCCCAGCAAAATGCCGCAACCACACCCGCCTTCCGTGGTCCTGCATGCTCAAGCCAACCCCCAAATAAAAAGGCAGATGAGCCCAGGAATACAAAAAACAAGGTGTACATGATGCTTAGGGTAGACACTGTCCAATCACAGGTCGTGGTGAACAGTTGTTCAAGCAAACCGATATCTTTACATTCAATCGGCGCATCAATTCCCAGAGCTTTGGATAAGGGCAACCAAAATACGGAAAAGCCATAGGCCATACCAATACTGAGATGAATTGCCAGTGCGGCAGGTGGTAGCAGCCAACGATTATAGCCCGCGTGGGCAATCGTACGTTCCTTGGCCAAAAGTGAAAGTCGTCGTTCCATTTACAATCTCCATGCCTTCACGATTAAAGCGAGGCAAGCTTTTTTCATTTTTGTGCAACCCGAAGCAGCGCTCAGACCTGCTTGCTACGGTATGGTTCTATTGGGGTAAAGCTCAATCGACCTAGCGATTGTGCATAAGCGCCATAATGTTGATCAAACCGCTTTGACCCATTAAAAATAAAGAAATAACTTAATAAATTTTAACGGCCCTGTGTCATATACAGGACCTTGGCCTATTCTGCAAAAATCGCCTGCCAGTAGTGATAGGTTTTTTCTTCGCCATTGTCCAGCTTAAATTCATATGACAGCTGACGTGTTTCCGCGATTTCAAACTCAACGGGATGCTTGAATAGAGCACCGGCATAAGCAAAGCTATGATATTCGCCATTTTCACCACAAACATCCACATCTGCTGGCATACGCTCAATCAATGCTGCATCAATATCCTGCCCGATAAATGATTCATCAAGTTTGCTGGCATCGGTCACAATGATTTTGGTTTTGATTCCTGAATCCAGAAATTGCTGCATCACTTCAAGCGAGTTCAGATTCCAGATCGGCTCCACCACCTCAATGCCTAAAGGGTGCAAACGCTCTTCCCGATATTGCCGTACATCGCTCAGGTAAATATCACCAAAAATAAAATGCGCAACCCCTTGTGCCTTAAAATGGTTTGCTGCATCGAGCATACGTTGCTCATACACAGGTAAATTTTTGGGTAAAAATACCGGATAGAGCGGAATGCCGATACTTTCAGCCTGCTTTTTTAATAATGCATAAGGAATCGCATGCATCGAAGACAGTTCAGTCTCTTCGTTCACCGTGGTCAATAACGCGATAACCTGAAACTCTTTTTCTTGTAAGACTTTATACAAGGCCAAAGCAGAGTCTTTGCCCCCGCTCCAGTTAAAAACGGCTTTCTTGCGGCTATCTACTGTCATTTCATTCTACCTTTGGCATCTATCAGTCAGACCAGATTCTTCATTATTTCAGGCAACTACATGATACTTGTGACATATAAAAGCAATAGTAAAGTTAAGCCCGCAAACACCCAAATCACACGAGGCACAATTGTTGGTTTCTTTTTAATCATGATCGGTAAAGCAATCAGGGTAGCTAGAAAGCTGATCGGTGCTGTCAACATAAAAACGAAGATCGCAGCATAGCCGCTGCCACCTTCAAAGTCTGCCATATTAAACGTGAATAGCCAGCTCAATCCGCCACCAACAGAAATACTGGCAGGCAATGCCAGCAATACATAAATGATGGTCGCTGTTATGGATACTTGATGGCTTGAGGATGTCGGAAATAAGTCCTGACTATCTTCCACTTATATTTCCTTTTAAAATAATATTCGCACTTACTTCACTTTCATTTTACGGATCATTTTATACAGTAAACCCGGCGATAAACGCGACACCAGAACACCGAGCTGCTCTTTTTTACCCCCCACCACAATGTATTCGTCCCCTGCCATCAAGGATTCCACCACCCGTTCGGCAAATACATCGGCATCCAGACCATTTTCAATCGCTTCATCCTGATGGCCTTGCGGTTTACCTTCACCGTTTAAGGCATTGAAAGACACATTGGTTTTGACAAAACCGGGGAAAACCACCGAGACTTCAACACCGTCATTGGCAACTTCGGCACGTAAGCTATTGGCCCACATATGAATGGCGGCTTTGGCAGCCGAATAGGTCGCACGATATTGCGTACCAAGTAGCCCTGCGACACTGGAGACAAATACTACACGGCCTGATTTTTGTTTCAGGAAAGTCGGCAATACCGTCTTGGTAAAGAACACTTGCGAGAAGTAATCGACTTCCATAATGGCACGTTCAGTATGCATGGTGGTGTCCTGAATCAAGGCACGCTGGCTCAGACCAGCATTATTGATCAGCCAGTCAATCCGTCCCTTTGCTGCCAGCACCTGTTCATGCGCATGGCGTACCTGCGCTTCATCGGTAATATCGGCAGCAATCGAAAGATGCTGTTCAGGCTTGAGTAACCCGACCCGTACCGCTTCCAGCTCATCATAACGGCGTGAGGTCAAAACCACCTGCGCGCCTTGCAATGCACATTCACGTGCCAGCGCTTTGCCTAAACCCGATGAAGCACCGGTAATCCAGACCACTTTATTTTCAAGACTTTTAAGTTTTGCCATTTTTTATATCCTGCCTATGCTGAATGACGCATGAATTTGAGGAAGTAATCCACATAGGTTGCAGCCAGTTGCTGATCAATCTGGGTACTTAATTTTTCTAGACGTTTATAGCCCAGATGCGTGGTCATGTTAATCACGCCATTTAAGGTTTTATCCACCACAAAATTGAATTTTAAACATTTTTTTGGCTCACGAATCAGGTGATCAACCCCTGCATCAATGACTTCGGTGAGTAATTTAAGAGACTTTGAAATTTCGTTGTGATCGCCATTGGCCAGTTTCTGGCTAGACGCCTTGACCTGCTCGGCCAACGGCTGCTTGACCGGATAGGTCATATAAACCGTTTCATCTTCGATCTGTAAGGTTTTGGAAAGATATTCAACCAGCGGAATTAAACGGTCATTACCAAAAAATGAAATCGACCAAGGCATATATTTACGAATGGCGTCCAGAATCTGCTGAATCACTTTTTCAGATTCGCCTGTTTGCGAATATTGCTGATTTTCTTGTAATAAAACGATAAAAACCTGTTCCATGACTTCACAGGCCATCTCGGACAAGACACTGCCTAAAGCACTGGCTTGGCTTTCTTTGCTCCCTTGCAATAATTGTGTCCGAATATGTGCAAAACGTGCATAAGTATCCGCATGAATATTTAAAAAAACGGCGGTGTTCATTCTAATAACCCTAATTGTTAGATTGAAAAAAAAGAGCTTGTTGAACAAGCCCTTTTATCCAATCTATTTTTCTATCATTTTTGGCGTTGTATGCGCCGAATTTATCACACTCTATTCGCTATCGACATGCATAAATGCTAAAAAATGGTTCACACAATCAGTTGCAGCATTGCTATCGACCTGATCGCTCATTTTTTCCAAACGTTTATAACTGAGATGAGCCGTCATATTAATCACCCCGTTCAGGGTTTTATCCACCACGGTATTAAAGTGGAGACATTTTTTCGGTTCACGGATCAGGCTGGTTACGCCCAGATCTACAATCTGGATCAGGGTCTGGAACACATCGACCATATCACTGATCTCATTATTCTTGAGTCGGGTCACCAAGGCATGTGCCTGTTGTACCAAATGTCGGTCAATCGGATAAGATACATAAACCTGCTCATCATGATACTTGATCATATCGGAAAAATAGTTGGCAAAGGGACATAGCCGTTCATTGCCAAAAAATGAAATCGACCAAGGCATATATTTGCGTACCGCGCCAATAATTTGCTGGATGATTTTTTCAGATTCAGCCGTATATTTTTGCGTTAACTGGGTCGGCTGGCGATTCTGGATCAGTAACACTGAAAAGACCTGCTCAACGATATCACAGGCGATTTCCGACAAGACCTCTCCCAGCAGACGAGCCTGACTTTCAGGCGTCCCTGCATTCAATTGCTGGCGAATTGTTTCAAACTGTCCATGCGTAACTTCATTAATCTTCAACAGAATTGAATAACTCATGAGCATCATCCCTTTTTAGTTTTCGCATTTTTATATTGTTGTTTTACGCATCAATATTTTTGAGTTATGTGATGCAATACACATAAATCTATTCTTATTTGTTTAAAAATCCAACGCCTTTCATCGGTTTTATGAGAAAAAATCAAAGTTTATAAGTGCCTTATCAGGATTTAGCCCGTCTTGCCTGCAATCAGGTCATCTGCGCTTAAGAAACTGGATGTGCTCTCATGTCACTGCAACAAACCGGAATGCAGACATTATTTGAGCGGCTATATTGAATCGGCGATGGCATGCTGAAAGACCTACAGAAGCGAGGATTTTTTGCTACAATAGATGCAATTTTTTATTCAATTTTAATCTTCTGTACTATGACTGACGCTCAATCTGCTCAAAATATTGCAACCACTTACGATCCAACCGAGATCGAAAAGAAGTGGTATCAAATCTGGGAACAACAAGGTTACTTCAAGCCTTCAGGTCAAGGTGAATCGTTCTGTATCATGATTCCACCACCGAACGTCACCGGTAGCTTGCACATGGGGCATGGCTTTAACAATGCCATCATGGATGCCCTCACCCGTTATAACCGTATGATGGGTAAAAATACCTTATGGCAACCGGGGACTGACCACGCAGGTATTGCAACGCAGATGGTGGTCGAGCGTCAATTGGGTGCGCAAAACATCAGCCGTCATGACCTGGGCCGTGAAAAGTTCATCGAAAAAATCTGGGAATGGAAAGAACAGTCAGGCGGTACCATTACCCGTCAGATCCGTCGCCTCGGCTCGTCTGTAGACTGGTCACGCGAACGTTTCACCATGGACGAAGGTTTATCCAATGCAGTGAAAGAAGTATTCGTCAAACTGCATGAAGATGGCTTGATCTATCGTGGCAAGCGTCTGGTTAACTGGGACCCGAAACTACAAACTGCGCTGTCTGATCTCGAAGTTGAGTCAGATAAAGAAGAAGCAGGTTCATTGTGGCACTTCAAATATTTCTTTGAAGACAAATCACTGCGTACCCACGATGGTAAAGATCACATCGTTGTGGCAACCACACGTCCTGAAACCTTATTGGGTGATACCGCTGTGGCGGTGGCACTGGATGATGAACGCTATGCACATCTTGTGGGCCAGAACATTATCCTGCCAATTACCGGCCGTGCTGTTCCAATCGTTAAAGATGAATATGTCGATAAAGAATTTGGTACGGGCTGTGTAAAAATCACCCCTGCGCACGACTTCAATGACTATGAAGTGGGTAAGCGTTGTGAATTGCCAATCATCAATATCTTCAATAAAAATGCAGAAGTTCTGGCTGAGTTTGAATATATCACCAAAGCGGGCGAGCAGATTTCTAAAACCATTGCTGCCCCTGCGGACTATATCGGTTTAGAACGTTTTGAAGCGCGTAAGAAACTGGTTGAACAGGCTGAAGCTGAAGGCTGGTTAGAGCAGATCCAACCGTATACCTTGAAACCACCTCGCGGTGACCGTTCTGGCGTGATCATTGAGCCACTATTGACTGACCAGTGGTATGTGAAGATTGCGCCATTGGCAGAGCCTGCAATCGAAGCGGTGAAAGATGGTCGTATCAAGTTCGTTCCAGAGCAATATAGCAACATGTATATGGCGTGGATGAACAACATTCAAGACTGGTGTATTTCACGTCAGTTGTGGTGGGGTCACCGTATTCCAGCCTGGTATGATGCTGAAGGCAATGTATATGTGGGTCGTGACGAAGCTGAAGTTCGTGCCAAAAATAACATCCCTGCGGATACAGCCCTAAACCAAGATGAAGATGTACTGGATACCTGGTTCTCCTCTGCCCTGTGGACCTTCTCGACCTTAGGTTGGACCGGTGATGCAGAGAAAGATGCAGCCAATGATTTCCTCAAAACCTTCCACCCGACTGATGTGTTGGTGACTGGTTTTGATATCATCTTCTTCTGGGTTGCACGTATGATCATGATGACCCTGCACTTCATGAAAAATGAAGATGGGACATCACAGATTCCATTCAAGACCGTTTACGTGCACGGCCTGGTCCGTGATGGTGAAGGTCAGAAGATGTCGAAGTCTAAAGGTAACGTGCTTGACCCACTCGACCTGATTGACGGTATCGATCTTGAAAGCCTTGTTGCAAAACGTACTACAGGTTTGATGAATCCGAAACAGGCAGCGAAGATTGAGAAATCAACGCGCAAAGAATTCCCGGAAGGCATTCAGGCTTACGGTACAGATGCAGTTCGTTTTACCTTCTGTGCGCTTGCCAACACCGGTCGTGACATCAAGTTCGACATGAAACGTGTTGAAGGCTACCGTAACTTCTGTAACAAGATCTGGAACGCAACCCGTTTCGTATTGATGAATGTGGAAGGTCAAACTGTTGGTCAAGAAGCACGTCCTGATCTTTGGGAACTACCTGAACAGTGGATCATGAGCCGTCTGCAAAAAGCAGAAGCTGCGGTACACCAAGCATTCGCGACCTATCGTTTAGACCTTGCTGCGCAAGCGATCTATGACTTTATCTGGAATGAATACTGTGACTGGTACGTTGAGTTAACCAAACCGGTTCTGAACGATGCCGATGTATCAGAAGAGCGTAAAGCCGAAGTTCGCCGTGTGTTACTTGCGGTGATGGAAGCCTCTTTACGTTTGGCACATCCATTGATGCCGTATTTGACTGAAGAAATCTGGCAAACGCTTGCGCCAATGTTAGGCAAAGGCGGTGCTACGATTATGACTGCGCAATACCCTGTTCCTGATCAAGCAAAAGTGAATGATCAAGCTGAAGCAGATATGCAGTGGTTACAAGGTCTGATTGGTGCGGTACGTAACATCCGTGGTGAAATGGGCTTGGGTAATGCGCGTTTATTGCCGGTATTGCTGCAAAACATTTCTGATGCTGAACGTGAGCAAATCACACGTATCGAAGCGTTATTTAAGGCATTGGCGAAAGTTGAAAGCATTACCTTCCTGGCACAAGGTGAAGAACCGCCGCTTTCTTCTTCAAGTGTTGTAGGTCATGCATCGGTATTTGTACCAATGAAGGGCTTGATTGATCCTAAAGCTGAATTGGGTCGTTTGCAGAAGGACTTGGATAAGGTTCAAAAGCAACATGATCAAATTGCCAATAAACTTTCAAATGAAGGTTTTGTTGCTAAAGCACCAGCAGCGGTTGTTGAAGGTGAAAAAGTGAAATTGGCTGAGTTTGCTGATCAGTTAGCGAAAATTAAGCAAAGTATGGAGCAGATTGCTGCTCTGTAAAGTGTTGCCTGTTTGATCTATTTTTTACATAAAGGGCTGATTATTCAGCCCTTTATACTTTTTTAAAACTGAGTCGATTAATAAAATCAATTGATCTAAATAAAAATCAACTTTGCTAATTATTAATTTTAGATATGTGACTTAATATAGTATTTGATGGATCCTATTCCCTCTCCTCGTAGGAGAGGGTTAGGGAGAGGTGCTTTCTCTTTTTAAATGCAAACAAACATTCCATAAATCTCCTAAAACTGATTCCGTATTTTTTAGCACATCATGAATCCAATACCGCACCACTTTTAAATCCAAAGCTTCTAAAAACGTGGTTCGTTCAGCGTCATATTCTTTTCCATCATCAGTACCGTGTTGACTGCCATCTAACTCAATCACCAAGCCCAATTCATGACAGTAAAAATCCACAATATAAGGTGCAATCACATGCTGTCTGCGAAATTTCAGATTTATAAATCGTTTAGCCCGAAGTAATTGCCACATTAGATGTTCTGCATCAGTTGCATTACTGCGCATGACTTTAGCAAATTCTAATAATTGTGGGTCTAGTTTCATTTTTTTCTCCTCTTTTTAATTTCCCTCACCCCAACCCTCTCCCTAAGGGAGAGGGAACGTTCATTATAAATTTTATGCAGGTACATAATCACTTGTAACTCCCTCTCCCTCAGGGATGAGAAGCACTGCTTCGCAAGGGGGTGAGGGAAAATCAAAGCACCCCATGCCCCAACAACATCTCCACCCCACTCACTTTTTTCATATGTTTTAAACGCTCTTTTTCCCACTTCAACTGCTGCTTTAACTCGGCACAATCTGCATCTATCGCCTTATACACATCACTCATATGTAAATACTCAGCCTTTACTTTTTTCGCCAACTGAAAAGAATCCAAAATCTCATCAATTTGACTTTCAAGCTGCTGACTCTGTGCATCCAAAGCCAGTTTATAAAACTTTACCTGCTCCGCTGATAACTCTTTCGTACCAACACCTTTGTTCTGTTCCAGTTGTAATTGAAGCTTGAGCAAATAAAACAAATCCTGCTGTTCATAAGCCTGACTTGCTTGTTGAAACAACTCGGTTTTTTCTTCTTTCTTGATCTCGTCTTGCTCACGGTCGGGGTGAATCATCGCAGCAATTTTTAAATACACGGTTTTCAATGACTGTGCTGCCATCTGCTCGGCTTGTTCACGTTTCTGCTGTTGTCTAAGTTGCTTGGCCTGTTCTCGAGCCTGTTGTTGCTCGGCGGCATACTGCTCAAAGTCATCTTGTTCTAATTCTGCATTTTGTTCATAACTTTCATTCTGTTCAAACTTGGCTGACTGTGCTTTTTTATTCTTTTTAAGCGATTGCTGAGCATGTTGCTGATAAAAAGTATCAATCTGCCTGACCAGTTTTAGCTGCTCATCCTTCAACATCTTGGAACGCTTTAACATTTGCGCAAGCTGGGCAATTTTTTCATCCAGTTGCTGTATCTGCGCTTTGGAAAACTCATGCTGTTGTAACAAATTCCAAAGCTGATCTAACTGCTGAAACAGGATTTCATGCAATTCGCTATATACAGGCATAAGTTTTTGCCGTGTATGTTGCTGAATCTCGGCTTGGGCATTTTGCCATGTGGCAAGGCTGATTTTTTGTTGTTCTATCTGATCAATCAGACGATTCAGTTTTTTCTGCTGCGAGGAAGGTTCAGCCCTTTGCTTTAAACTGACTTTGAGATCAAAGGACATAATGCTTCCGCCTAAAATAAAAAGTGTAGCAATAATCAACCAACAAAGTCAGCAAACACTTTCAATATCATATTTGGACAAACAAATCACTTAACTAAGCTTTACTCATCACCAAATAAGGCATTGGCTGAAACGACTTTGGTGATTTTAACTTTATCTTGTTTCAGCAAAGGATAAATTTTTTGTCTAAGTGCATCACTGGTCATGCTGCCATTTAAATTCAGTAATACAGGTTCTTCACTCAGTGACCCTTTGCCCAAGTACTCTTGATTCAAATCATTGGTGGTTGCTTGATTCACCACAACAAAATATCCCGAAATGCCTTTGGCCTGACCACAGGCCAAACTTTGTGGAGACCAATCCCCGTGGCGAATCACTTTTTGCAACGTATAGCCTTTGCTTTTTAATTGCTGCATTTGTGCTGCGGTTGCAATTGGAAAATCAATCCGCTTTTGCTGTCCTTTCCAGTTCACCAGCAAATGACTGGATTGACAAGATTCACGCATGACGCCACCACTTCCTCTCAGCGCACCTTCATCTGGATCAAAACAGGATGAAATCACTTGAAAAGTCGCTTCACCACAATGCAACGGCTCGGATTGATACGTCTTGAATGGCGTTGCTTGGGCTTGGTTTAGTTGAGTTAAACAGACTGATAAAAGACAAAAACTGATAAATTTATTGTTCATATGAAGTCATATTAGAATTAAAGGCTGATTCATTCTAACTCAAAAAATAGCGAATAAAGAAAGTTCGCATACTCCTCATTTTGAATTAAACATTAAAAATGACAGACCCAATTTTTAAGCTAAAATCGGTTATATACATCATCATTTAAATACTCAAATTGTATGAAGAATAAAGTCCTATTACTCACCTCATTTATTTTGCTCGCTGGATGTAATGAAAAACCAAAAACATCATCAGAAAGCGATCAACCCATTCAAAAGGCAGCTCAACAGACTCAAGCCGTGTCAGAACCTGTGCTTATTGCTGCTACACCCGAATCCGATTATCTCGCCAATAATTCAACCCCACTACCAAAAGGCTATTCAGTCGATACAACCCATCTCAAAAAGCCTTTGTTTATTGACTTTGATGGCGATGGAAATCTGGATACCTTTCGAGTGCTGAAAAACCCAAATAAAAAAGGAATGAAATATCTCTTTGAATTCCGTATCTCAAATAGCAACAAAGTTTATTATTACGAAAATACAGATAAAGATTATGACCTCGATATTTTCGGAACTTTTGAAGTTGCACCTAAAACAGATATTTACGTGGATGAAGATTATCGCTTTGATGAAGATGGAAATATCTTAACTGATGAGCAAATTGACCCAAAACATTATCTAAAGTTCAAAGGTGATGGTATTTCTGTCAATGTTTTAGAAGAAACCTGTGCAACATCTGTGTTTTTCTTAACAGATGAAAAAATTAAACGCATTGCGCTGTGCTAACTCATCACTGTCATTTCATAAAAAACCGCTCAATTGAGCGGCTTTTTTAATCACATACACAGCTTATTGTGCGGTATATCCCCCATCCATCACTACCGCCTGCCCTGTAATCCCTGCCCCTTTGTTGCTGGCTAGGAAAATCGCATAGTCGGCAATTTCCTCCACGCTGAGTAAACGCTTCTGCGGCACCATGGCTAAAATCACATCCTCCAAAGCACTTTCCAGACTCACATTACGGGTTTTGGCCAAGTCCGCAATTTGCCCACGCACCAATGGTGTATCCACATAGCCTGGGCAGAGTGCATTCACGGTAATCCCGTCACGGGCGCATTCCAAAGCTGCCACTTTGGTCAAGCCAATCACCCCATGCTTGGCACTGTTATACCCCGCCTTCCCTGCAAAACCAATCAAGCCATTGATCGAAGACATATTGATAATCCGACCATATTTTTGCGCTTTCATAATCGGAAACACATGTTTAATCCCGATAAATGAACCTGTTAGCATCACCTGAACCAGTTTTTGATAAATCTCGGTTGAGAAATCTTCAATCGCTGCGACATGCTGAAAACCCGCATTATTGATCAGGATATCCAAACGCCCAAAGGTTTGTGTGGTCAAAACAATCGCGGCTTTATAAGCCTGTTCATCGGTTACATCACAAGGCGCAGATAAGGCTTCAAAACCCTGCTGTTTTAACTGCTCCACTGCTTGCTGGCATTTCTCGGCATTGACATCAGAAATCACCACTTTAGCGCCTTCCTGAGCAAATTTTTTCGCAATTTCCAAACCAATGCCACTGGCTGAACCAGTAATAAAGGCCACTTTGGCTTCAAGTTGTTGAGTCACGGTGCTACTCCTGTTTTTGTTTATCTGGATTGCTCGCCCTCAGTACGGGCAAGCTCAAATTAAAATATGTCTTATACAATCCCGAACCATGTAAATGCAGCAATCACCACAAATACCGCCAAGGTTTTAATAATGGTGACCGCGAAAATATCTTTATAGGATTGCTTATGGGTTAAACCTGTCACGGCAAGCAAGGTAATTACCGCGCCATTATGCGGCAGGGTGTCCATGCCGCCCGAGGCCATCGCCACCACACGATGCATTACTTCCGGTGGGATGCCTGCTGCGACAATGGCAGCATTATAGGTTTCTGCCATCGCACTCAGAGCGATACTCATCCCGCCCGAGGCTGAACCGGTAATCCCTGCCAATACGGTCGTGGTCACAGCGCCATTGACCAAAGGATTGGTGAATGTGGTACCGAGTGCATGGCTGATTAAAGCAAAGCCCGGCAACGCCGCAATAATCGCACCGAAACCATATTCTGACGCAGTATTCATCACCGCCAGCAATGAACCACTGATACTGGCATTCACCCCTTCTTTAAAGTTGGTCACCACGCGCTGATAATCAAATAAAATTGCCGCAATGATCCCGACAATCAAGGCCAAACCGACTGCCCAGATTGCTCCTGTTTTTGCCACATCAACCGTGTAGTTGGCTAAACCAATGGCATTAAAATCAAAGCCATTCGGATACCATTCTTTGATGGCTGTGGATAGATAACGGTTCATCACTGCAACCAGAATTAACGGCACAAAGGCCAGACATTGACGCAGCACTGAACCGTTGTTTTGATTAGATAGCTCGATATCAGCAGTCGTTTGCGTGACGGTACCTTCAGCAGCAAAACCTGCATAGCCTTCACCTGCTCGTGCTGCAGCTTTACGACGTGACTCCAGATACAGCAGCCCCATGCTCAAGACGAAGATCGCCCCAATGACACCCAAAAACGGCGCTGCATAGATATTGGTGCCAAAGAACGTCGTTGGAATCACGTTCTGAATTTGCGGTGTACCTGGTAAGGCATCCATGGTGAATGTAAATGCACCTAAGGCAATGGTGCCGGGAATCAGTCGTTTTGGAATATTGGCTTGTTGGAACAGCTGATTTGCAAATGGATAAATTGCAAACACCGCCACAAATAAGCTAACACCGCTATAGGTCAGAATGGCACCGAGTAAAACCACGGTTAAAATGGCTTTCTTTGCGCCAATCCAGTTGACAATGGTGCGGGCAATCGACTCGGCAATGCCCGACATTTCTACCACTTTGCCAAAGATTGCACCCAGTAAAAACACCAGAAAATAGTCTTTAATGAAATTGACCATCTTTGGCATGAAAACGCCCGAATAAAACGGCAACACATTGGCGGGGTTAATCAGAAAGACTGCCAGCAAGGCGCATAACGGCGCCATGAGAATGACGGAAAAGCCACGATAGGCCGTGTACATCAGCAAGCCTAAAGACAGCAGAATGACAAATAAGTCCCACATATTCTTTTACTCCATTCCAAAGAATATATGTCAGGGTCAACCAGATTATTTTTTTTATACTGTGTGGTGGTTATCCTAACCATAAATAAAATCAAGAAACTGCCGATGGCAATACAGCATTTAAAAAACAAAGATACATGCTCAAACGTATTTTAAAATAGCATTAAAACCATAAAAAACAAGACGATTAAAACAAAATACATCATTTTAATTTTTATTAAAAATCAATATACTACATAAATTAACAGCAAATAATTTAATTGATTAATAAAACAAATTAACTATTAAAAAATACTCATTAATACATTTAAAGTATATTTAGCTGATTCTTTTTAAAATCCATTTTTCGATATTGAGATAAAGTAAGTGAATAATCATTTGTCCTTGAGTTAAAAACAAACGGCTTGCCTTGCGCCAGCGAATTAACAAAAATGCCAGTCACAATGCGCTGTTTTTTTTATAAATTACACCATATAAATCAAAACTTTCCGAACAGGCGACTGAACATGACACTTAAGCAACTCAAGGCATTTCTTGCGCTGACGCGTACCCTGAATTATGCAAATGCCTCTGCTGAACTGCATCTCAGTCAGTCTGCGTTAAGTTTAAGTATCAAATCACTGGAAGAAGAACTCGGCGGCAAGCTGTTTAAGCGCAATACCCGTCGGGTCGAGCTGACACAGGAAGGAAAATCACTGATTCCCTATGCCAAGAAATTACTGGCCAACTGGGAGGATATGGAAAAGGATGTTAAACAACGTTTTAAACTCAATCGCGGCACCCTGAATATTGCCTCGATGCCCTTTGTCACCCATGCGATTTTGCCGCAAGTGATTCATAGCTTCTTAGCCAAGCATCCCAATATCAGCTTTTCCATTCATGATATTCCCAATGAGAAAGTACTGGAAAATGTTCAGGATGGTATTTTTGAAATTGGGATTTGCTTTGAACCGCCACGCCATGATCAACTGGAATTTAAGTCCTTATTTGAGGAAGATTTTCTGGCGCTGTTGCCCAAGACGCATCCACTGGCAAGTGCAGATTCGATCAGTTGGAAACAACTCTGTGCCAATCCCTTTGTGACCTTGCAGCATCCCTCCATTGTTCGGCACCTGATTGAAGAAAACTGTCTTAAAAATCATCTGACTTTAGATTTAAAAGTTGAATGTCATCAGATCAGTTCCCTCTCCAGCTTTGTGGCACTGGATATGGGCGTTAGTGCCATTCCCCGCCATTTTCAGAATTTTATCGACAAGGAACATAACGTGCTGATTGAGATTGAGGACGGTAAACTGCCGCAGGCGATTGGCATCGTCTATAAAAAAGACTTTGAGCTTTCCAATATTTCAGCCGAGTTTATCGAGATCCTGCTACAACATGATTTTGGCTAAGCCCCTTCAGTTACTACACCAAGACCAACCCGCCCGTCATAGCACCTTTTTGAGTGAAATCGATGATTTTTCTGGTATTAATGAGTTTCCCTCATTAATCCTTTAGAAATTTAAACTTCTGTAAATAATCCCTGAGTGCTAAAACTAATAGAAACCAAGGAATTTACAGGTGAAAAAAATGAATAAAGTCTATTCAACCGCAGCACTGGCCCTACAAGATGTGGTGCAAGATCAGCAGACCTTTGCAGTGGGCGGTTTTGGCCTATGTGGTATTCCTGAAGCCTTAATTCAGGCGCTGAAAGACACAGGTGTAACCGGCCTGACCTGTATTTCCAATAATGCAGGCATTGATGATTTTGGCTTGGGTGTGTTGCTCAAGACCCGACAAATAAAAAAAATGATCTCGTCTTATGTAGGCGAAAATAAAGAATTTGAACGCCAGTATCTAAACGGTGAACTTGAGGTTGAACTCACACCTCAAGGCACACTCGCCGAAAAATTACGTGCTGGGGGCGCAGGCATTCCTGCCTTTTATACCGCAACAGGTGCAGGTACCTTGGTGGCTGAAGGAAAGGAACAACGTGAATTTAATGGTCGCACCTATATCCTTGAACCGTCATTGACCGCAGACGTGGCACTGGTCAAAGCCTATAAAGCGGATAAAGCCGGCAATCTGGTATTCCGTAAAACCGCGCAAAACTTCAACCCTGAATGTGCCATGGCTGGAAAAATCACCATTGCCGAAGTTGAACAGATCGTTGAGATTGGCGAACTTGATCCAGATGAAATCCATTTAGCGGGCATTTACGTCAATCGTGTGGTACTGAACGCTACACCTGAAAAACGAATCGAACAAAAAACCCTAAAAGCACAGGACGCATAATCATGGCATGGACACGTGAACAAATGGCACAACGTGCCGCACAAGAATTACAGGATGGTTTCTACGTCAATCTCGGTATTGGCCTGCCAACACTGGTTGCCAACTACATTCCAGAGGATATGGATGTGTGGCTGCAATCGGAAAATGGTCTACTCGGCATTGGCGAATTTCCAACTGAACAACAACTCGACCCTGATTTAATCAATGCAGGTAAACAAACCGTCACTGCACGTGCAGGTGCGGCCTTTTTCTCAAGCAGTGAATCCTTTGCCATGATCCGTGGTGGTCACGTCAATATCGCCATTCTGGGTGCCATGGAAGTCTCTGAACAAGGCGACCTCGCCAACTGGATGATTCCGGGCAAAAAAGTCAAAGGGATGGGCGGTGCCATGGATCTGGTTGCCGGCGTACAACGCGTGGTGGTGTTGATGGAACACAATGCCAAAGATGGAACAGCCAAAATCGTCAAACAATGCAGCTTACCGCTCACAGGTCAAAAAGTGGTGCATCGCATCATTACCGATCTGGGCGTACTGGATGTGGTTGCTGAAGGCATCAAACTGGTCGAGTTAGCCCCTGATGTGACTGAACAGCAAATCCGGGAGGCCACGGGTGTTGAGCTGTTGATTGAAGCACAAGCTTAACCAACCACCTCCTTTTATTTCCCTTATTGAAGTGATGCTTTCCGAGCATCACTTTTAGCCGTTTTTAGGCAACAAAAAAATTCATTTAGGACAAATGAACTTTATAACAATCAAAGATGGATGCTTAAGATGAATAAACAACCTGCACTGTTGGAGCGTTTCGCATTATGGATCAGTAACTGGTCGGAAAAATGGTTTCCAGACTCTTATATCTTTGCCTTACTCGGTGTCATCATTGTTTCATTCGCTGCAATCTGTATCGGTGCCCCGGTACAGGATGTCGCCAGTTCGTTCGGTAACGGTTTCTGGAGCTTAATTCCCTTTACCCTGCAAATGACCATGCTGATTATCGTCGGTTACGTGGTTTCCGTGTCTGCGCCTGTGAAAAAACTGATTCAGATGATGGCCCGTATTCCGCATTCGGGACGTAGTGCCATTGTCTTGGTTGCCACCACAAGTCTGCTCATTTCACTGGTCAATTGGGCGGTCAGTACCATTTTAACCGCCTTACTGGTGATTGCACTGGCCAAGCGTAAAGAACTGCATATGGACTATCGCGCTGCTGCAGCTGCCGCCATTATTGGCATGGGTGCAACCTGGGCACTGGGCATCAGTTCATCTGCGGCACAATTACAGGCCAATAAAACCAGTCTGCCTGAGTCGATCTATAACCTAACCGGTGTGATTCCATTTACTGAAACCATTTTCCTGTGGCAATCGATGCTGATGACTCTAATCTTGGTGATTGTTTCGATTGCGATTGCCTACTGGTCGGCACCCAAAGGGAATAATGTCAAAACCATGCAGGATTTTGAACTGGATTTTGATGAAGAGGAAAAGACCGAAGTTAAATCGACCCGACCTGGCGACTGGCTGGAAAACTCACCGCTGTTGACCATTGTTGTGGTGGGCTTAGGCTTGATCTGGATGTTTATCGAGTTTTCCAAAACCAATCCCATCATTGCCATTTCCAGTCTGAATACCTATAACTTTGTGTTTTTAATGTTAGGTCTGGCCTTACACCGTACCCCGCGTAATTTTCTCAATGCCGTCAGTCAGGCGGTGCCTGCGGTCTCAGGAATTCTGATCCAGTTCCCGCTCTACGGCAGTATTGCCTTTATTATGACGCAAGCCTTAAATAGCGAAGACCTTTCCCTATCCCACTATATTGCCGAATTCTTTGTTTCGATTGCCTCCAAAGAAACCTTTGCCATTGTGATGGGCATCTACTCTGCGGTACTGGGTTTCTTTGTACCCTCTGGCGGCGGGAAATGGATTATTGAAGCGCCTTATGTGATGCAGGCTGCCAATGATCTGCAAGTGCATCTCGGCTGGTCGGTACAGATTTATAATGCTGCAGAAGCATTGCCCAACCTGATCAATCCTTTCTTTATGCTGCCCATGCTCGGGATTTTAAAACTCAAAGCCAAAGACGTGATTGGTTTTACCGTCACCCAACTGGTTGTCCATCTACCTTTGGTGCTGTTTTTACTCTGGATTTTAGGCAGAACCTTAAGCTATACCCCACCTGTGCTGTAAATACGCAGGCTCGCCATCGTCAGGCATGATCGTCTATCGGATCAAGACAATGCATGACGGTGGTATGCTCGCTTGCGCTTGTTCATCAACTAAAAAAATAAATGAAATTTGCAGGGTGATGTTGCATTCAAACCACCGCACAAACTGTGCTATTTTTAAGCAAATTGCACCACTATTCACCAAAATTACAAATTAATTTCTAAATTGGTGCACTTTTTGCATTATTTATTTCATTAAATTGGGCTGTTCCCCTACAGCCTGAGTTTTTAGATTTACTAAATCCTTTTTGGTGCAAAAAATGAATCAAAGCTATGCGCCAGAATCGAATTTAGCACTTTTTTTGAGCACCACTATGCAAAACGTAGATCTATTTTTCTTACTGCTCGGTGCAGTACTGGTATTGGCAATGCATGCTGGCTTTGCATTTCTGGAACTCGGCACAGTACGGCATAAAAATCAGGTGAATGCCTTAAGTAAAATCCTGACCGACTTCGCCATTTCAGCGATTGC
>PJUK01000200.1_pt1 | contig 30589 bp, 28 predicted proteins | sample 1512211 | NCBI WGS metagenome assembly PJUK01 (sample SAMN08177668, study PRJNA422409) | Feces metagenome, whole genome shotgun sequencing project.
CGTTCTTTTTCAATAAAGTTTGTGAAATCACCGCTTGTAGAGATTCAGACAACATGGCACGCACCATGTCTTTTTCTTCAGCAGGGAATACGTCGATGACACGGTCAATGGTTTTTGCGGCAGAGGTGGTATGCAGGGTACCAAATACTAGGTGACCAGTTTCCGCAGCTGTCAACGCCAAGCGAATGGTTTCCAGGTCACGCATCTCACCGACCAGAATAATATCCGGGTCTTCACGCAGGGCAGAACGGAGGGCTTCATTAAAGCCATGCGTATCACGGTGCACTTCACGCTGGTTGATCAGGCATTTCTTCGACTGGTGTACAAATTCGATTGGATCTTCTACCGTGAGAATATGGTCATAACGGTTTTCATTAATATAGTCGATCATTGCCGCGAGGGTAGTTGACTTACCCGAACCTGTCGGGCCTGTCACCAACACAATTCCACGTGGATAATCACAGATTTCCTTGAAAATTGTACCGAGGCCTAAATCTTCCATGGTCAGCACTTTAGAAGGAATGGTACGGAACACCGCACCAGCGCCACGGTTCTGGTTGAAAGCATTCACACGGAAACGGGCAATATTCGGTACTTCAAATGAAAAGTCAGTTTCTAGGTCTTCTTCAAAATCACGACGTTGTTTATCATTCATAATGTCGTACACTAGACGGTGTACATCTTTATGTTCCAGTGCTGGCAAGTTGATACGACGGACTTCACCATCTACGCGAATCATCGGAGGCATACCCGCTGACAGGTGTAAATCTGACGCACCGTTTTTAACCGAAAAGGCGAGTAATTCTGTAATATCCATAATTTCCCCGAAACAAACTCAAAAAGTCTCATTATTTTGTAGAATAATATAAGGCTTTCATTCCGGCTTACCAACACCTTAAAGAATGGGAAAGCAAAAAAACATTTCGTAAATGAGAACTGTGTCAATGAATCAATCGCAACAATCCCGCCAAACTGTTTTAAATCAAATAGAACACGCCTGTCAGCAAGTTCAGCGAGATCCTGCGACTGTGCAATTGTTAGCCGTTTCAAAGACTCATCCTGCTCCAAGCTTACGAGACATGTACGCAGTGGGACAGCGCTGTTTTGGTGAAAACTATCTACAGGAAGCCTTGGAAAAAATTGAGGAACTACGGGACTTAGAAATTGAATGGCATTTTATTGGGCATGTACAGCGTAATAAAACCAAGCATCTGGCTGAGAAATTTGACTGGGTGCATGGGGTTGACCGTTTGATTATTGCCGAGCGTTTATCTGGCCAGCGTCTGGAATCGCAAGCGCCGTTAAATATTTGTCTACAAGTGAATATTGATGGACAAGATTCAAAAGATGGTTGCCAGCCAGAACAAGTGGCTGAACTGGTTCAGCACATTAGCCAGCTTCCACATATCCGTTTACGTGGTTTGATGGTCATTCCAGCGCCTGAAAATCATGCTGCATTTGCACAGGCTAAAGCACTATTTGATCAGGTGAAAGCCTTGCATGCACAGCCGCAAGATTGGGATACTTTGAGTATGGGCATGTCGGCTGATTTGGAAGCTGCGATTGCAGCGGGTTCAACCATGGTCAGGGTCGGGACAGCATTGTTTGGTGCAAGGGATTATTCAGCAAAAGCCTAAAGAACTGTTGTTGTCGGTTTTGACTTACACGTAATGGTCTCTTTAGCGACTATAGATAATGGTCTTTTTAACTTAATATGGCTTTATCAGGAACAGGATGTTTCGTATAAGAACAATAATGAGTATTGAATGGAATCAGGTACGACAGGAGTTATACCTTTGCAGAATCTAAAAAAGTCTCGACAGGACGTCGGGACTTTTTAGTTTTAATTATGGTTTTTTATTCAATTCAAATGGTTTTTAAAAGATCGATCAGTTTTGTATAGTGGTGTAGCGTTGCATCAGCGATTAATGATCTTATTGATGGATCCGGATGAAAGAAAATGGTTTTCATTCTGACAGCCTTTGCACCTTGTATATCTGCTAGTTCATTATCACCGACAAAGATACAATTTTGCGGACAAACACCAAGTTCTTTACAGCCTAAGAGAAAAATTTCAGGATCGGGTTTTCTAAGTCCAACGGCCTCAGAAACAATAATGCTTGAAAAGAACTCCGTCAGACCTAGGGCATAAAAATTATGCTCTTGAAAGGGTGTTCTACCATTAGAAATTAGTCCAATCAGATAACCTTGTTCTTTCAATTCAATAATCGTGTTTTCTACATTCTTAAAGCAACATGAAAATTTATTAAAATCATTAATATAGCTTGCTAAAAGCATATCATGTGTAACATGATCAATTGAAAACTCATGAATGAGTTGTTGATAAACGCTATCTTTCCAAATTTTTCCATTATCATCCAGTTCAAGAAAACGCTGAATGAAGAACTCCTTTTTCATAGTAGAAACTAATTGGAAAAAATTGATCTGCCACCTTAAGAATCTTTTCAAGGAGGTTATTCTATCCAGTAAGGTTTGATCAAGGTCAAAGATAACGGCTTTCTTAGGAATCATTAGATATCAGTATTGCGATCATTTAATCATGATAGAATTTGCTCAAACATGAGTTCAATCTGAAAGTGTAACTAACTAAATTCTAAATCATGTTGGTCAATCGCTTGTTCAATTGAAGAAAACCATTTACAACGAGATTGAGGTGTTTCTTCAAGTAACAACTCAACGGTTAGTTTTTTAAAATAAGCATGATCCTCATTTGAGGATGTAGGGTTATAAAAATTTGTGCATAGCACAGCATATTGTTTTGTTTCTAAGCTATATAGACAAACGTATTCCGCAAGTTGTTGATCAGAAATACGCTTAAATATTGGCATGAGTTGGAATAGGTTATTTTGTTCCATTATATTTACCCCACCACTTCAATCCGACTTGAACCTGAACCAACTGGTTGAACCTGAATCTGTACAGGAATCCGTTCATGCATTTCCTGAATATGCGAAATTAAAATCACTTTACGGCCCTGGCTTTGCAATTGATCCAGCGCATTCATCACCATGTGTAATGACGACGCATCCAGTGTTCCAAAACCTTCATCAATAAACAGTGATTCGATTTTCATCGAACCCGAGGCCATATTGGCAATCGCCAAGGAAATCGCCAGGGCGGTGAGGAAGGATTCTCCACCTGAGAGCGAAGCTACCGAACGGATTTCGCCATCCATATCATGATCGATAATCGCCAGACTGAGCGAGTTGTCCAGACGCTTTAAGGTGTAACGCTGTGACAGCATTGCCAATTGCTGATTGGCATATTCCAGCAAAATATCCAGATTATACTGTTGCGCCAAATCACGGAAATCTTTGCCCTTAGAATCGCCAATCAGGCTCGAAATCTTATTCCAGCGATGCTCCTGTTGCTGAATTTGCTGGATCTGCTCGGCAAACTGTTTTTGCTTGGCAAGATTTTGCTGATGCAGTTCCAGCTGAACTTTATATTGATCGCGTTGTTCAAGCTGCTGTTGCAGTTTGTCCTGATTTAGCTGAATCAGCTCAGACAGCTGTTCCTGCTGGATCTCAGGCTGCTGTTGTTGATGCTCGTTTAATTGCTGTTGTGCAGTTTTGAGTGCATAGGCAGCTTCGCTGAGAACACGCTCTGCATTTTGCAGCGTCAAGCGAATCTGCTGTTCCTGTGTAGACGAAATGGACAGCAACTGACTCAGCTGCAGCTCTTCAAACTGGGTGTGCTGTGTCAGCCATGCACTAATTTCATTTTTACATTGAGTCAATGCATGCTGATTGTGCTGATGCTGGGCTTTGAGCTGTTCCAGTTCATTCTTATGTTGCTCAAAGTTTTGTCGTGCCAGTTCGAAATTCTGTTTAAGTTGCTGGTATTGATGCTGCACCTGCTGTCGTTGCTGATCATGCTGATGCAACCATTCATTGGCTTTGAGTTCAGTTGAACCGGCCATGGCCTGAATGAGTTGATTGGCAGCCTCACTATTTTGTTGACCCTTTTTTGCAATGTCCTGCAATTGCTGAGTCAGTTCAGCATGTTGGGTATTCAAGGCATTCAGATTTGATATGAATAAATTGAGTTGTTGAGTGCTGTGCTGTTGTTGTTTGCTCAGTCCATCCGCATGATCAAGCTGTTGCAGGCGTTGTTTTAAACGCTGCACAACCTGTTGTGAGTGGGCTAGCGGTTGTTCCAGCCAAAGTGTTTTCTCATTGATTTCCAGACAATCTACAATATGCTGAATCTGTTGTTGTAATTGCTGTACGTTTTCCAGTTGATAAGCCGTATTTTGAATAGACTGATTTAAATGAAGCTGCTGTTTGCTGGCCTGGCTGAGCTGGTGTAATTCCTGCTCAAGCTGTTGTTTTGTCTGTGTAGATTGAGTGCTTAAGCCTTGCAGGTAAACTTCAAGTTCAGGTTGCGCAACATTCAAATCGAGTTGGATCTGGGTTTGAGTCAAATAGTGCTGTAATTCTTGCTGTTGCGTGTTTAGCTTGTTCTGGGCCTGTTGTAAGGCATTTTGCTGCTGCTTTTGCTCGGATTGCAGTTGGGTAAATTGCTGCTGTGTATGCTGCCATTGTTGAAAGCATTGCTGTTCTTGCTGTAAAGCCTGTTGTTCCTGCTGCTGTTGTAATGCAAATAAGGCCTTAGATACCTGACTTTCATCATCACAATAGGGATGCTCGGTACTGCCACAGACCAGACAGGCTTCACCTTGTTTCAGTTCAGCACGTAAATGTTCAACATTTTCTGCGTGTAACAGGCGTTGCTGTTGCAGAATATGTTGTAATTTTTCCCGTTCGGTTTTTGCGGCCTGAAATTCACTTTCCGCTTTTTGAGTATTTTGCTCAAGCTGTTGAGATTGGTGTTGCAGTGCGCCCAGGGTTTGTTTGAGTGCTGAGGCTTCATTTTTTAATTGAAAATAATGCTGTAATTTTTGCTGAATCACATCCAGTTGATTCAGTTGAGTCAACAATTGCTCTTTTTGTGCCTGTTTTTGTTCTAGCCTAGACTCAATCTGCTGCGGGCTACCAAACTGTGTAATCAATTGAGCAATTAGGTTTTTATCTTGCTCAAGTTTGGCCTGAGCCTGTTGAATATTCCCAAGGGTGTTTTCAACCTTTTGATAATGCTGAATAAACTGTTCGAGCTGCTGTACATGGGCATGCAGACCCTTATCCAAAACCGAGAAGTGGGTACTGTGCTGTAATTGCTCGAGACAGGTTGCCTGTTGTGTACTCAAATTTTGAATATGTTGCTCAAGCTGTTGCTGCTGTTGCAGTAGAGGCTGTTGCTGAGTTTCAACATGTGCCAGTCTGCTTTTGGTCTTTTTATAATCTTCTGCAATATAATCCCGTTCCTGCACATATTTACGAACCTGATTCAACTCATCTTGATGTTGCAACTCAAAATTCTGAAACTGTTGTAGCGCCGTTTCTGCTTGCGTATAGCGGACTTTTTCCTGCTCAAACGCTGAGGTTAAGTGACTAAAATCTTGCTGTTTCTGCTGCAGTTGTGGTTCAAGTTGTTGCAGTGTTTTCTGGATTTGCTGCTGTTGAAAAGCAACAGGGCGAATCTCGGAAAAGATATCCAATTGTTCGAGCAGTTGGCGATCTGTTGCCAATCCAGCATGGGCATTGAGTTGCGTCTCATGCTGCTGTTGTTTGAAGATAACTTCACTTTTAAGCTTTTGTTGCTGCTCAAACCACTGTTGTTGTTGTTTAAGCTGGTTTCGCTCGTTCTCAAGTTGCTGGACCTGTTGTTGGAGCTGTTGAAACTGCGCCTGTAATTCGGCAACTTCCTCATCGGAACGAATTTCGATATGGCCTAAAACATTTTCCAGCTGTTTGCGCTGATTGGTGATTTCTCGGGTCTTTTCAAAGGCCAGTTGTCCAATTTTGGCAAAGATACTGGAATTGGTCAGATACTCCAGCAATTCGCCCCGTTCGGTATCACGGGCTTTTAAAAATGCCGTGACCTCAGACTGCGCCAGTAAAACGGCGCGAGTAAACTGTTCAAAACTGAGTTGGGTAATCTGCTGGATATGGCTTTCGACGGCTTTGGTCTTGTCTGCTACTACCACACCGTCGGTGAGGCATTTAAGCGAGCGCTGCACACTTTGCAGCTTCCCACTGGCATTTTCACGGGCACGTTTAATTTCCCAACGCGCCTGATAATGTTTTTGGTCTTGTGCCACAAAACACAGTTCAGCAAAGCCGTGTCCTGTACCACGACGTAAAACGGTCAGGGGAGAGTTGGTCAGTAGCTCCGAACCATCGACATCCAGAAGCTTGCCATCACTTTCCTTAAGGCGGGGAATTTTATTAAACAGGGCCAGACACATGGCATCTAAAATGGTGGATTTACCAGCGCCAGTTTTGCCGACAACGGCGATCAGTCCCGCATTGGCCAAAGGGTCGCATTCAAAATCAATAAAGTGTTCACCCGCAAGAGATGCCAGATTTTTTAGCCGAATCGATAAAATTTTCATGGCAAATCCTTAAGAACTTTGATCATCTTCAAGTTTTTTCTGTGCTTCATTCACCAGACTTAAGAAATCTTTGGTGACGTCATCATCGGCGTGATAGCCCTTTTTCTCCCAGATCTGCTGGAATAGTTTTTCTGGTGTTGGTGGTTCCAAGCTAATGCTTTGCTTGGTTTCAGTATTATTTTCACTAGATAAATATTGTCTGGAAATACGTACCAGACGATAGCGATCCTTCGGCAAGGCATCTTCAAATTGTTGCCGTAAATTCGGCTGTGGGGGAATCGCGGTATGATATTCGATATCGACATATTCACGATGCTCGAGATTTTCGATGGAGCCACTCGGTAGGTTTTTAAGCTGCTGCATGACCGCTGTGAGTTCATCTTTAATTTTATGCAGTTGAATACTTCGCGGAATTGCCAATGCTTCAAATTTTAGCTTATTTTCTGGTTGGGTCGAATCAATGGTGACTTCAAAAATCTGATGCTTATAGTTGATTTCACTAAATGACAGTGGAATTGGAGAGCCGCTATAACGAATATGTGGATGTTGTACCTTTTGTGGTTTATGCAAATGACCCAGCGCTACATAATTAATGCTGTCATCGAACAGGCTGGTCGAAAGTGCTTCTTCATTGCCAATAATAATTGGGCGTTCAGAATCTGAAGTTTCCCCGCCTTGCATATGCGCATGTGACATCAGAATCAGCGCTTGATCCTCGGTTTTACGACGTTTGGCTTCTTCGATTAATTGTTGGTGTAGATAAGCAATGGCATTCTGGCTATTGGTGGTGTGTTCATTAAACCCCGTGATTTCGGCAGAACGCAAGAAGGGCAAGGCAATACACCACGCGACAATCTGTTTTTGCTCATCATAAATCGGCAGAATTAAACGTTCCAGATCCAGCGTTTTATCTTCCTTCCAGCGAATCACGCCAACCGTTTTGGCATTATATTTGGCCAATAAGGGTTCAACCTGTTCAATTCGGTAACCTGAATCGTGATTGCCTGCAATCATGAGGGTTTGCATATGCGGTGCAAGTTCATGCGCATCGGCAAGGAATTGGTAGAGCTGTTTTTGTGCCTGAGAACTCGGATTGATGACATCAAAAATATCACCTGCAATCAGCAAGGCATGCGGCTGTTTCTGTTTGATTTGCTCAAGTAACCATGCCAGAAACTGTTCATGTTCATAATGGCGGGAATGATTATAAAAGAATTGCCCCAAATGCCAGTCAGAAGTATGAAAAAAACGCACAGTCATAAATGAATCTAAAAAAAGAATTGAACCAGAATAAGGTAGCACGTATTTAAGTGGAAAGGAGAATCTTGCTGAGCAGAAAAGTAGTACATGATCGCGCTTGATCATTTTTAAACGTTGCTCTAGTTTGAAGGTAAAGTCATGCAATAAAAAATGAGGCATCGAGATGAGCTTAGGTAAAGTAAGCCGTGAAGTGACGGATCAGATTATGTTGATTGGGCTGGACCGTGTGGAAAAACGGAATGCCTTTGATAGTCATATGATTCAGGATTTGTCACTGGCGTTAACCGAATATGAGCATGATCCTGAACTTCGGTGTGCGGTAATTTTTGCGCATGGCGAGCATTTTACAGCGGGCCTGGATCTGGTTGAGTTACAACCGAAGATATCTGAAGGCATCTTTAATTTTGCCGAAGAACAAATTAACCCGTGGGGAACAGCGGGCCGGCATCGCAGCAAACCCGTGGTGGTAGCGGTACAGGGAATTTGTTATACCGCAGGAGTCGAGTTGATGCTAAATGCCGATGTGGTCATTGCCAGCGAGAATACCGTCTTTGGTCAGCTTGAAGTGCTACGTGGCATCATGCCATTTGGTGGGGCAACGGTGCGCTTTGTGCAAGCTGCGGGATGGCAAAAAGCCATGCCCTATTTATTAACCGGCAAAACTTTTGATGCGAAAACGGCGGATCAACTCAATCTGATTTCCGAGATTGTGGAAAATGGTCAACAGTTGCAGCGAGCTATTGAAATTGCCAAAGAGATTTGCCTCTCCGCACCACTTGCGGTACAGGCTTTATTAGCTTCTGCAACCGATGCGCTAACTCAAGGGCAGACGGCGGCATTTGAAAAGATGAACAGTTATCTGATGCCATTGTTTGAATCACAGGATGCACAAGAGGGTGTCCGTGCCATGTTAGAAAAACGTCCGCCGCAGTTTAAGGGGCATTAATAATATTTTTAAAATAATGGATCAGTGATTTGTTCGACTTGATGAGTTTCATGAAACCAAACATAGACAGATTCTGATAAAACATTGGAGTTGAAAGGCTCAGGAAGAAAAATTAAATAATCGCCACAATCATTTTGAGCAAACGCAATTGCAGAATCTGGAAATCCATCCCATGTTCTTGCGAGCTTAGTTTCTCTCACAATATGATTACATGTACGTATTTTTCGTTTTGGAGTGGACTCATCAAAAAAAGGAAAGATTTGCCAATGATCATCTGCGATGAATAATTCACCGCCATTTTCCTCAATCATTTTGTTTTTAAATGCTTGAGGAAATATAAGCTGTAACTCCCTTTCCGCCGCTATAATATATTCCTTTTTAACTGGAAAAGGCATTATAATTTCTCATTAAAAATTAATAATTTATTTTATACTGCATTTTCATCTAGCTCACAAATACCAAAGGTATTATGGTCAGGATCAAGAAAATAGCCCTGCCAGCAACGATTCGGGATTGCGAATTTATCCATTGCCACAATGCCGCCGAGGCTGAGAATTTTAGCTGCCGTTTCATCAAAGTTTTCGACTTCTATGGTGCAGGTAAAGGCATTGGTCCCGCATCCTGTGGGTGGAATCGCCACTGGACGTTGTAGTAAACCGCCGTGAATTCCCTGTGTTTCGATGCGATAATATTCAATCGGCAGGCCTTCCACTTTTTCAAAATGCCAGCCAAATGCAGACTGGTAAAAATGGACGTCGCGTTGAGGATTGGATGACTGAATTTCAAAATAGGCAACAGTATTCATGATTCTATTCCTTGGTCTTTATTGTGCTTGATTCATTCTAGACAGAACTGGCATGAGCGTGCTAAAGCTTTATGTAAATGAGTAAACTTGTCCTTTGTAATTTGATTACTCAAATAAATTTTATGAGTTTAACTAAAATAGCGGAGATTGATTAAACCTTGATGAAGATAATGAAGTTAGCCGATCATCCTGAGCTTTTGGATCAGGCTGCCAATTGGTTTGCGCAAAAATGGGAGATTCCTGTTGAAGCATACCGTGACAGCATGCAGACCTCGATTGAACAGTCACAAGCCATTCCACAATGGTATGTGATTCTGGATGACAGGCAGCACATTATTGCGGGTGCAGGGGTGATTGATAATGACTTCCATGACCGCAAAGACCTGACACCAAATTTATGTGCCTTATTTGTTGAAGAGACTTATCGAAAGCAGAATATTGCCAGACAACTATTAGATTTCTCTCGGACAGAGATGAAAAACGCTGGCTTTGAAAAGTTGTATCTGGTGACAGATTTAAATGATTTCTATGAAAAATGTGGCTGGACATTTTTAACAAAGGTCACCGAAAATGATGGTGAGTTGATCAACATGTATGTTGCCGATACCTGAACAAACTCAAATCGCAGGCAAATAAAAACCGACGATTCGAGTGATGATAAATCGTCGGTCAAAATCTTTTTCAATGGTTATGGCTGCTAACACAACCATTGTTAAAGATGGAGAGTCATAATGAAAGGTCACCGAAAACATTGCGGATGCCGTGCAATGTCCAATCGGTTGCTGCGACCTTGTACCCTATATAACGCTGCTGGTTGAGGATTGGTTGACATAAAAATGAAAAAAAAGTGAAAAAAATTTATAATTATTTCTTAAAGCCAGTCTAATTAGGTTTATCTTTATGATTTCATTGCGTTTGTATTATCTCTGGTTTTTTATTATTTGTTTGGCCTCGACGTTAATTGCCGGTGTGCTGGCCGCTATTTTACCAAATAGTTTAGGCGGTGTGCTCACCGCAATTCCTTACCTGATCGCGATTATCTTTGTTTTGTTCAAATTTCTCAAGCAACAGCGCCGTGCACCCACTGTGCAAGAGAAAAAGCGCTTAAGCATTGGCTTTAGTCTGATCTTTTGGGGGTACAACGCATGCGGTCTGTTACTCGGCCTTTTCATATTCGCCCGTAAAGATCCTGAAATCTGGCAGAATTTCCTGCTTTATTTAAAACAGCCACAATTTTTACTGGCTGTATTGGGCATGTGGTTTGTGATTGCCTTACCTTTATTTCTCATTACTTACTGGTTTTATGGACCGCAGGCACAGAGAATGGCCACAAAGATGTTTCACTAATTAAAGAAAGTTTACTTGTCATTCACTTTTATTCTGCTAAGACTTAGACATCAATCTGATCAATATCATGCAGGATGAGGGTGTAATGCAGAAACAGACGGTTTTAATTACAGGTGCAAGTGGTTTTATCGGTTCGTATTTCCTGCCTTTCTTGTTAGAGCGGAACTATCAGATCATTGCACTGACCCGCCAGCCCACTCGGGTATCGTCGCATTCAGCACTGCGTTGGGTAAATGATCTTGATCAAATTGAAACACAACACATTGATTATGTGATTAATCTGGCGGGCGAAAATATTGGTGCAAAACGCTGGACGGAACAACGTAAGCAGCAGTTGATACACAGCCGTGTGGCAATGACTGAGCAACTCTATCAATGGCTGGAACAACGGCAAATTTTTCCGGCATGCATTATTTCCGGTTCTGCGATTGGTTATTACGGGATTGATCCTCAACAGCAATGGAAGCTTGTTTGTGATGAAAATACGCCACCGCAGTCGATTTTTATGTCTGAGTTGTGCCAGAGATGGGAGCAAACGGCTTTAAAATTTACTCAGCAAAAGACCAAGATTATTCGTTTAGGCGTGGTTTTCGGGCAGGGCGGAATTTTGCCGCAGATGCTGTTGCCGATCCGATTAAATGCTGTTGCCAAAATTGCTTCAGGACAACAACCGGTGGTGTGGATTCATATTCAGGACGTACTGAATGCCATCCTTTTTCTGCTGCAATCGGATCATCGTCAAAAGGTGTATAACCTGGTTGCACCTGATCGGGTCAATCAACAACAGTTTGCTCAAGTGGCTGCCCACATTTTAAAGCGCAAACCTTTTATGACCCTGCCCAAATGTGTGTTTACCTTGCTGTTGGGCGAGCAATCACAACTGATCCTCAATGGACAGTATGTGGTTCCCAAGGCTTTGCTGGATCACGGTTTCCAGTTTCAATATCCTGATTTAAATACAGCCTTAACCGAAATTCTAACAAGACATTAAATTCTGTTGTTTTAAGCGCAAGGGTGAATAGGCTTGAGGATCAACAATTGTCTCTTGACCCAACAGCAGTTGGCGTAACAGTCGTGCTGAGCCAGAACCCATGCATAAGCCGTTACGGAAATGTCCAAAATTAGCCCAAAGGTTTTCCAGTTCAGGCATGGCACCAATATAGGGAATCCCTTGTGGTGAGCTTGGACGCAATCCAGCCCAACGTTTTACGATCGGGAATTGCGCTAACTCAGGAACCATCTCTAAGCATGCAGCAAGAATATCCTGTTGGGTCTGTTCATCTACCGCAGTGCTAAAGCCTGTATCTGCCATGCTTGAACCACATACAATGTGTCCATCTTGGCGTGGAATCAGGTACATCACCCGATTCATGCACATGGTCGGTAACCAGTTTTCAGGGGTTTTAAATAACAGCATTTGTCCTTGGACCGGTTGCACAGGAACATGACATTGCAGTTGTTCGGCCCATTGCTGACTCCATGCACCAGAACTGATGACCACCTGATCTGCCATAAATTTTCGGCCATCTTCGGTTTCAATTCCGAGCACTTTCTTATTCTGAATCATTAATTTTTCAACAGGACAATGTTCAAAAAAACGCACCAATGGATGTTGCTTTAAGTAGCAAATTAATGATTGTAATAAACGTGGATTGCGGACATTGGAGAGTTGCGGGAAGTAGATGGCTTGCTGGAATTTTTGGGAAATATGGGGGTTAATCTGTTGGAGTCTGGAGCGATTGAGCAACTCGCATTGCTGCATTGGTTCATGGTATCGGTTGGCATAATTCAAGCCAGTTTCGAAATCTTCCTGATCAAAGATCAGCATGCCGGTATCGTGGATTTGAAAATCGATGCCAGTGACGGGGAGTAACTTTTCGTTCCAGGTCTGGTACAGCGATTTGCCGTATTGCGCCAGTTGATTGACTTCAGGCGCATAACGCCATGGATACATGGGGGAGAGAATACCGCCACCTGCCCATGAAGCGGCCAGGCCTGCTTGTTGTTGATCAAAAATATCGACAGAGCAGCCTTGTTCAGCGAGTTCCAGTGCTGACATTAAGCCGCTAATACCCGCACCAATGATGGCAATATGCATGATAAAGTTAAACCAGTTTAAAGATTTCCCCTCTTTATTAAAGAGGGGCTAGGGGAGATTTATCTCATCTCTTTTAATTTACGTGCTGCATCTTCAGCAAAATAGGTCCAGATCCCATCAGCACCGGCACGACGGCAGCACATTAAAGATTCCAGAATCACGCTGTCAGATAACCAGCCGTTCTGAATCGCACCCGCTAGCATGGCATATTCACCACTGACCTGATACAGGAAAGTTGGCACGCCAAAAGTATCTTTGACTTCACGCACCACATCCAGATAAGGCATGCCCGGTTTAACAATGACCATATCTGCACCTTCTTGCAGATCCAGTGCGATTTCATGTAAGGCTTCGGCACGGTTGCCAATATCCATTTGGTAATTGTATTTATTGCCGCCTTTCAGGTTACTGGCAGAGCCGACCGCATCACGGAAAGGACCGTAGAAGCTAGATGCATATTTCGCTGAGTAGGCCATGATGTTGGTATAGATAAAATCGTTTTGCTCGAGTGCTTGGCGAATCGCACCGATACGGCCGTCCATCATGTCACTTGGTGCAATCACATCAGCCCCAGCCGCAGCATGACTGAGTGCCTGTTTCACCAGACATTCAACCGTTTCATCATTTAACACATAACCTGTGTCATCAATAATACCGTCTTGACCGTGTGTGGTATAAGGGTCAAGCGCACCGTCGGTAATCAGCACCATTTCTGGTAATTCTTTTTTGAGTAGACGACAGGTGGTTTGAACTAAACCATTTTCGTCCCAAGCGGCTTCCGCTGTTAAACTTTTGTCTTGTTGTGGCGTCACAGGGAATAAAGCAAGTTTCGAGACACCGAGTTCAAGCAGGGTTTCCGCTTTCTTTAGCAGTAAATCAGCCGATAGACGTTGAACATTCGGCATGCTTGGAATGTCTTGAGTTTGTTGTTGTCCCGGTAATACAAACACTGGATAAATCAAGTGATCTGCCGTTAAATGCGTTTCGCTGACCATGGCACGAAGTTGGTCATTTTTACGGATACGGCGCATGCGAGTCGCAGGAAAAGCTGGACGATTGAACGTATAAGTCATAACAATCTCGATGTTCAGTATTACACTAGGGGAATAATTGAGGGATTCAGCCACGCTTGAGGGAGAGTTCAGCGACATCGCTCAATTACGAACCCCGCTATTGTAGCCCCATATTTTTAGATTTGTGCAAAATAATGGAAAGTTATTCTTTCCATTGAGTGTAGGCCGCGTATGAATGATGTAAAGAAAAACTGGACTGGTAATATTCAGTTAGGTGCCAAGGCAGATCACCAGGTGGTCTTGAAACAGCTATGTAAGGCATTTAATGCCTGTCCATTTTTTAAATACAGTGGCATGGTCATGCGCGTGGTCGATGATCAGATTGAAGCCTATGTGGAAATGCAGCCAGAACTGGTCGGGAACCTGGCATTCCAGATTTTACATGGCGGTGTGGCGGCCACGATTCTGGACAGTATCGGTGGTGTAGCAGCAATGGAGCAGCTTTATCGCCGTGCCGCACCCGAAGATTTGCCTGATACCATCAAGAAAGTATCCCGTCTGGCCACGGTGGATATGCGGGTCGATTATCTGGCACCAGGCCGTGGAAAATATTTTATTGCCCGTGCCGAAACCTTACGTCTAGGTCGTAAAGGCTGCACCATGCGCATGACCATGGTCAATGATGAGGACAAGCCGATTGCCACTGCAATCGCATCTTATGCCTATTAACCTGTTCCTGCTTAAATTAGAACGAGGTGAAGGCCTCCTATGCCACGCTTGAGAGGCTGACTTCATTTTAGAAGCATTTTATTCTCCATTCTTATTGTTTTATAGCAGGCCTAAGGCCTGCTTTTTTTGTGCCTGAATATTCGCACTGCAAGCTGGGTCAAAATGATTCACAAACTGGATAGAGATCTGGAAAAAGTGGATAGAGTCCAGCCATAAATCAGGCTTCAATCAATAAAAGATTTTTATGGATTGGAGGAGATAAAAATGACGACACGTAATATTGCCGAATGGCAGGACTTTGTGAGTGGATGTCTGGACTTTCGCCCGAAAGATGGAGTGTTCCGTATTGCGCGTGAGATGTTCACTGAAGCTGAACTGTTCGATTTGGAAATGGAATTTATTTTTGAAAAAGTCTGGATTTATGCCTGCCATGAAAGTGAAATTCCCAACAATCATGATTTCCTAACTGTTCAGATTGGACGCCAACCGTTAATCATTAGCCGTGATGGTCAAGGCCAACTGCATGCCATGATCAATGCCTGTGCGCATCGTGGGGCGACCTTAACCCGTGTGGCCAAAGGCAATCAGTCCACTTTTACCTGTCCCTTCCATGCGTGGTGCTACAAGTCCGATGGCCGTCTGGTCAAAGTCAAAGCGCCTGCCGAATATTGTGAAGATTTTGATAAGTCCAGCCGTGGACTCAAGCAGGGGCGAATTGCCAGTTATCGCGGTTTTGTCTTTGTCAGTCTGGATACACAGGCTACGGATAGTCTCGAAGACTTCTTGGGAGATGCCAAAGTCTTTCTGGACTTAATGGTGGAGCAGTCACCGACTGGTGAGTTGGAAGTCCTACAAGGCAAGTCGGCCTATACCTTTGCAGGAAACTGGAAGCTGCAAAATGAAAATGGACTGGATGGCTATCACGTCAGTACCGTGCACTATAACTATGTCTCCACCGTACAGCATCGCCAACAGGTTAATGCGGCCAAAGGTGATGATCTGGATACCTTGGATTACAGCAAATTAGGGGCGGGTGATAACCAGACTGATGATGGCTGGTTCAGTTTTAAAAACGGTCATAGCGTTTTATTCAGCGACATGCCCAATCCAGCGGTGCGTCCTGGCTATGATACGGTGATGCCGTATCTGCTGGAAAAATATGGTGCCAAGCGTGCGGAATGGGCCATGCATCGTCTCAGAAACCTGAATCTTTATCCAAGTTTATTCTTTATGGATCAGATCAGTTCACAGCTGCGCATTGTGCGTCCAGTGGCATGGAATAAAACTGAAGTAATTAGCCAATGTCTAGCGGTAAAAGGCGAGCCAACCGAAGCGCGTCGTAACCGTATTCGTCAGTTTGAAGACTTTTTTAATGTTTCGGGCTTAGGTACGCCAGATGATTTGGTGGAGTTCCGTGAACAGCAAAAAGGATTTCAGGCGCGTCTGGAACGCTGGAGTGATATCTCTCGTGGTCATCATAACTGGTGTTATGACATGACCCAAAATGCACAAGACTTGGGAATCAAACCCCTGATTACGGGCCGTGAACTGACGCATGAAGGCCTATATGTCAATCAGCATGGTCATTGGCAACGTTTAATGCTGGATGGCTTAAATCGCAAAGCTTTAAAAATGCAGGATATTACCTATCAACTTGATACAGCAACGGAAGAGGTATAAGTCATGACTGCTGAATTACATTTTGCCGTTTCACAATTCCTTTATCAGAAGTCTGAATTATGCGACCGCTATGACTGGGATGCCTATCTGGAACTGTATGATGAAGATAGTGAGTATCACATTCCGCAATGGATTGATGATCATCGTTATGTCGAAGATCCAAATCAGGGCTTGTCATATATCTATTATGCAGACCGTTCGGGGCTGGAAGATCGCGTATTCCGTATCCGTACGGGTAAGGCGGCCTCAGCGACACCTTTACCCCGTACCCAGCACAGCATTCAAAATGTACAGGTTAAAAGCCTGCCAGATGGCTTGGTTGAAGCCAAAGTCGGTTGGAGCACCTTATATAACCGTCAGGGGCTGGAAGGTTGTTTCTATGGACATGCCACTTATCTGTTAAGACCAACCGCTGAAGGATTCCGCATTCGCCGTCAGCACACGATTTTGCTGAATGACAAAATTGATTCGGTCTTGGATTTTTATCATGTTTAAGGGAGCATCATGATGGGACATTCAGTTGCGCTTAATTTTGCCGATGGAAAAACCTTTTTTATTTCAGTCCAAGAGAATGAGTTGTTGCTGAATGCGGCCATTCGTCAGGGTATCAATTTACCTTTGGATTGCCGTGAAGGCGTGTGCGGAACCTGTCAGGGACAATGTGAAACTGGCATTTATGAACAAGAATATGTGGAGGAAGATGCGTTAAGTGAACGTGACTTAGCAGAGCGCAAAATGCTGGCTTGCCAAACGCGGGTCAAATCCAATGCGGCATTTTACTTCGATCACAATTCTGAAATCTGCAATGCTGGCGAGACACAGAAAATTGCGACGCAAGTGACTCAGGTTGAGCTGGTGTCCGAGACAACCGCAATTTTGCATGTTGATGCCAGTGCATCTGCCAAGCAACTCGAGTTTTTACCCGGCCAATATGCACGTTTGCAGATTCCTGAGACGGATGACTGGCGTTCATATTCTTTTGCCAATCGTCCGAATCAGACCAATCAATTGCAGTTTTTAATCCGCTTATTACCCGATGGTGTGATGAGCAATTATTTACGTGAACGTTGCCAAGTGGGTCAAACCATCATGATGGAAGCACCTTTGGGTAGTTTCTATTTACGTGAGGTTGAACGACCGCTGGTGTTTATTGCGGGTGGAACAGGGCTGTCGGCTTTTTTAGGCATGCTGGACAATATTGCGGAACAGGCAAATGCACCCGCTATTCAGCTGTATTACGGCGTCAATCAGGCAACCGACTTGTGTGAACAATCCCGTTTGCAAGGCTATGCGGAACGTTTACCAAATTTCAATTATCAACCTATTGTCACGCAAGCTTCAGAGGCTTGGGCAGGCAAAACCGGTTATATCCATGAGCATCTGGACCGGGAGCAACTGGCGGAACAGCCCTTTGACATGTACCTATGTGGCCCGCCACCGATGATCGAGGCTGTTAAAGGCTGGCTGGATGGACAAGCCTTAGACAACTATCGTTTGTATAGCGAAAAGTTTTTACAAAGCAATACGGCTGGTCATTGATCGGCTGCGTTGCCAGACGATTGCTGCAAAACAGGGGGAGAGGAAATCCCCCTGGTTAAGATAAATCAGCAGTTTGAAAAATTAAAAATCTCAACGTGAGCATACGTTGAAACATCGACTTTTAAGGGAATAAAAATGAAGACAATTGATGTGAATCATGTGATCAATCGGGATCGGCTATCGCCCTTGCAATGGCTGGTGTTTGCCTTGGGCTTTCTGGTGTTTTTCTGTGATGGTTTGGATACCGGAATTATCGGTTTTATTGCGCCTGCCTTGCTGGATGACTGGAGTATCAGTAAACCTGAATTGGCGCCAGTGCTGAGTGCGGCACTGGTGGGGATGTCGATTGGTGCAATTATTTCTGGGCCTTTGGCGGATAAATTTGGACGTAAAGGCGTGATTGTATCCACGACTTTATTGTTTTCTATATTTACCATTCTGTGTGGATTTGCTTCATCTACCCAAGACCTGATGCTTTACCGTTTTGTTACCGGTGTGGGCTTAGGCGCGGCCATGCCGAATATCAGTACCATTGTTTCAGAATATATGCCTGCAAAACGCAAAGCTTTTTTAACAGGGCTGGCAGGTTGTGGATTTATGTTGGGTATTTCTTGTGGCGGGGTGTTGTCGGCCTATTTACTGGAAAATCTGGGCTGGGCCAAGGTGGTGATTCTGGGTGGGATTATTCCTTTATTTTTAGTGGTCGCTTTAATCTTGAAATTACCAGAATCTGTACCGTATTTGATTAAAAAAGATCAGCAAAATAAAGCCCAAAGCATTTTGGAAAAAGTTCAGGGTCATGCTTTTGCTGATACGGTCAAAATCGAATTAGCCCAAGTTGATGTCAATCATAGCGATAGCCCGGTCAGAATCGTACTAACGAAATATCTGTGGGGATCGGTGATGTTGTGGCTATGCTGTTTTATGAGTCTGTTAGTATTCTATTTGCTGACCAGCTGGATGCCGACGATTCTAAAAACAGCGGGCTTTAGTACCCAGCAATTTAGCCTGATCGCTTCCATTTTTCCTTTTGGTGGTGTAATTGGTGCGGTGATCATGGGCTGGTATATGGATAAGCTCAATCCAACTCAGGTGATTAAATATGCCTACCTGACAGCATTTGTGCTATTCATTGTTGCAGGCTTTGTTAGCTCCAGTATCGTGTTGCTTGGCATCAGTATTTTCCTGATCGGGGCATTGCTGACAGGAGCACAATCGTCACTACTGCCTTTGGCTGCTTTATTTTATCCATCGCAATGTCGTGCAGTCGGCGTGTCGTGGATGCATGGGATTGGACGAGTTGGCGCAATTTTCGGGGCATTTTTCGGTTCGTATATCTTTACCTATGACATTAGCCTCGGTGGTATTTTCTACCTTTTGGCCTTACCGACCTTTATTGCCTTTGTCGCGCTGAGCTTGAAAGCGATGCATCAGAACAACAAAGCCAATCCAGTGTTAAGCACCACTTAATGGAAAAAGCCCAGTACGCTGACTGGGCTTTTTATTTAACAATGCTTACTCATGTTTATTTCGGGTTTCACTCGGTTTTTCGCCAAATTCATCTTTATATTCCTGAGCAAAACGGCTGAGGTGATTAAAGCCCCAGTCATAAGCCAGTTTGGAAATGGAAATCTTTTGATGCTTGGCGGCATTACTTAATATTTTATAAATTTGTTGTAGGCGATATTTACGTAGATAGGCCATCGGACTCAGACCATAATGCTGCTGAAACTCTGCATAAAGCTTGGATTTAGAGACACCTGCCAGGCGCTGTAAACTCTCGGCATCGAAGGATTCACGTGCATGTTGCACAATAAAATTCTTCACTTTACGGATATAGGCGGGTTCCATCTGATTGCTGCGTTCATGCAGGGCTGCCGAATAATTATTTTCCTGAGACAGGAGCAGGGCTTTAATCACAAAATTTTCATAGTCTTCAGAAAACATCGGTAAGCCGGCAAAATCAGCATAATGTGATTTCAGTTGTAGAAAATTTTCAATATTATGCCACCAAGCTTGCATTAATCCGGTCATGCCGAGCGAGATTTCAGGGTTAAACACCAAGGCCTGCTCAAGCGGTTTATTCAGCAGTTCTGCAAGGACCTGATGCAGACTCTGTTCAGGAATCACCACCTGAAATTTTTGACAATCCTGATGAATGACCAAGTCCTGTAAATCCTGATTGGAAACAATGAGCCCTGTATGGGCATCGGATTGGTATTTGGCGCCACCAATACTCAGTGTCTGCTTGCCATGAAAGGGCAGACTGATGCTATAGGCTTTCAGGTGGGAAATATTGATCGCGACATTGGCGCCATAACTGATGGTCCCGATCGCCATTTTTTTATGCGGGAGTCGCATACCCTCATAATGAAAGTCGAGTGTCTCCCGACACAACGTATCCAGACGGTGTTCGCCACAGATCATCGACATTACATTTTGTGCAAAATCGGCTTGATGCGAATGATGGATAAGATCCATATTTTGGCTGAGTGATGTCATCGTCCTTTCACCTAGCGAAGTGCTTATTGTTTTAGCAGCAAGAAAAATGCCATTTTGTTCCATAAATGACGTTATTTACGCTCATTGCCAGCAATCGGGAATTGAGCAGAAACTCTGATCCAGCTTGGTTTATTAGAACAAATTTGGCTCAATACGCAAGCCCGTAGGGAATATATCTTTATGCTTTATAGGTATGTTAAATGCTGTGACCTGCCAGATTGCATGGTTCGCTTCATCAATCAATAAGCAAACTTAAAGTTTTTAATCGTCATTAAAATATCAATTTATAAGAATTGAACGCATCAGTTATTTTTTTTAATCTCGTCATATGATTTTTTGCCGTTAAAATGCGAAATAATTTTTGCGCTTATGTTGCACTTTGGTTTTTAACATTCAGTTAAGTTTTCAAAATTAAACTGATCGGCTGATTAAACCAAAAGTTAAAAATCTCTTTAATTTTCAGGAATAACTTATGACTGACGCTCAAGCCAATTCACAGGATGCTGCTTCAGATTCGGCATCAGATGATGCAATGAAAGCAAAACGTAAAAAATTTCTCGGATTTTTCGCGCTCATTCTCATTCTTGCTGCAATTCTGTATGGCATCTGGGCGTTATTCTTTAATCATTCAGTTAGTACCGATAATGCTTATGTAGGCGCTGAAAACGCACAGATTACCTCAATGGTGAGTGGGCAAGTTTCTGAAGTCTTGGTGAAAGATACCCAACAGGTGAAAAAAGGCGATGTGCTGGTGCGCATAGACGAGCGGGATGCCAAGATTCAACTGGCACAGGCACAGGCCGAACTGGCCAAAGCACAACGCCAATATAAGCAGACTCAGGCAAATAGTAGCTCTTTAAATTCTCAGGTCGTGGTGCGTAATGATGAAATCAGCAGCGCACAGGCGCAAGTGACCAAAGCGCAGGCAGATTATGATCGTGCGGCATTGGAGCTCAAGCGCCGTAATGAGCTGGCTGCAACAGGGGCGATTTCTAAAGAAGAATTAAGCAAGGCGCAAAGCGCAGTTTCGACGGCTAAAGCCAGTCTGGATCTGGCTCAGGCCGGCTTGGCGCAGGCTACCTCTAGCCGTAAAGCAGCTGAAAGTACTTTCGCTGCCAATGAGGCCTTGATTCAGGGGGTAAATGAAGCGTCAACACCTGATGTACTGGTGGCAAAAGCCCATGTGGAGCAGGCTGCGCTAGATCTGGAACGTACCGTGATCCGTGCACCTGTGGATGGGGTAATCGCGCGTCGCAATATTCAGATTGGGCAACGTGTCGCACCCGGCACCGTGATGATGTCTGTGGTGCCTTTATCGGCACTCTATGTCGATGCCAACTTTAAAGAAAGCCAGCTGGCGAAAGTGAGAGAAGGCCAGAAGGTCACACTACGTTCCGATCTGTATGGCGATGATGTGGTGTATCACGGGACGGTGCAAGGTTTCTCGGGTGGAACAGGCGCCGCATTTGCCTTGATTCCAGCGCAAAATGCGACAGGTAACTGGATTAAAGTGGTACAGCGCTTACCGGTACGTATTACTCTTGATCCCAAAGAGCTTGCACAACATCCATTGCGCGTCGGGTTGTCGATGCAAGCGGATATTGATCTCGCAACGAAGTAATCAGCCATGAAAACGCAAACTCCTTTTGCAGAACTCAGTGGCGGGCGCTTACTACTCGCAGCTTTTGTGATCGCCCTTTCAAATTTTATGGTGGTCCTGGATACCACTATTGCCAACGTGTCTGTCCCGCATATTACCGGCAACCTTGCGGTTTCCAGTTCCCAAGGGACCTGGGTAATTACCTCTTATGCGGTTGCCGAAGCGATTTGTGTGCCCTTAACCGGATGGCTTGCAGGGCGGTTTGGGACAGTCCGTGTGTTCATATTCGGGCTGATTGGTTTTACCATCTTTTCATTCCTGTGTGGTTTAGCCACCTCGCTGGAAATGCTGGTGTTTTTCCGTATTGGACAAGGTCTTTGCGGTGGTCCGTTAATGCCGCTCAGTCAAACCCTGCTCATGCGAATTTTCCCTCCAGAAAAACATGCACAGGCGATGGGTCTTTGGGCCATGACCACGGTGATTGGACCGATTCTCGGGCCGATTCTCGGGGGCTTGATCAGTGATAATCTGTCTTGGCACTGGATTTTCTTTATCAATATTCCGGTTGGTATTGTCTGTGCCTTAGCCGCCGTGCGCTTATTATCTGTAGCTGAAACCAAAACCGAAAAATTACGGATTGATGCGATTGGCCTAGGTTTGTTGGTGCTGTGGATTGGTGCACTGCAATTAATGCTGGACCTCGGACATGAGCGCGACTGGTTTAACAATACCAGTATCATTATTCTGGCGTTGGTGGCCGTTGTTGGTTTTATCGTGTTTATGATTTGGGAACTGACCGAAAAGCATCCTGTGGTCAATCTGTATGTGTTCCGGCATCGGGGTTTTGCGGTTTCGGTACTGGCGCTGGCCTTTGGTTTCGGTTCCTTCTTTGGCAGTATTGTATTGATTCCACAGTGGTTGCAGATCAATCTCGGCTATACCGCCACATGGGCGGGTTATCTGACCGCGACCATGGGCTTTGGTAGTCTGACCATGTCACCGATTGTGGCGAAGCTGTCGACCAAATATGATCCACGCGCACTAGCAAGCTTTGGGCTGGCCTTGCTCGGCGTTGTCACTCTGATGCGGGCATTCTGGGTCACTGATGCTGACTTTATGGCCTTGGCGTGGCCTCAAATTCTGCAAGGTTTTGCCGTGCCATTCTTCTTTATTCCGTTGTCGAATATTGCAATGGGCTCGGTATTGCCCCAAGAAATGGCATCTGCCGCAGGCTTGATGAATTTCCTTCGAACCATGGCTGGTGCGATTGGCGCGTCAATTGCAGTCACCATTTGGGATGATCATGCCAAAGTGGCACGTAGTGAAATGGTCAATAATCTGCATCCGCAAGAAGTACAAAATAGTTTACTGCAGAATGGATTTTCTCCCGATGCAACGCTAGGTGTAATTGCCAATCTGGTGGATAAAGAAGCGATTACCATGTCAGCCAATCATGTATTTATGCTACTGGCGATTGTATTTGTCTTTGCCAGTGCCCTGATCTGGATGAGTCCAAAACCGAAAGGCAATAGTGGTGGCATGCCGACCCATTAGAAACTCTGAACCAAACACGCATCTCTCAGGAGGTGCTTTTTTTATGTATAAAAATAGTGTCTTAAGCCAGAATTGATAGATTTTGCCTGTTTTTATTCAGGCAAGGCATGCCAGAATTCAGCTGCAAATAATGAAAAGACATAATCAAAACAGGGAGGAGCATTGCTGGCAGAGGAACAACAGCGCCAAATCATTCAATATTATTAAAATTTTATTTTGAGCAAAGATTAAAAGTTTTATCCCTGAGAACAAAGTTGCCCGCATGAAAATTGCATGGATTGGCATACACATATAGTGGAGTTATCACGTGAATCATCGATATTTATTTTGGTTGAGCAGCGTATTGGCTGCTGGTTTATTACAAGGATGTGGGAATGATTCCTCATCAGATCAATCAGGCACAGATCCAAATACAGGCCATCCTTCAACCCCCAACCTGATCGTTGATCAGGACCCAAGTAGCTGTAGCAAACGGGCAGAAGATGGCTCAAGTGTGGTGGTCGGTTCGGATCAGAATGGTGATCCCGCAGCGCCTGAAGGCGCCTCAGGCTATCGGTTAAACAATACGGTGAAATATGCCGATAAATATATGGTGGTGGCGAACACGCCATTGGCCGTAAAAGCGGGCTGTGAAGTCTTGAAAGCGGGCGGCAGTGCGGTGGATGCTGCGGTTGCAGTACAGGCGGTATTGGGCTTGGTAGAACCGCAATCCAGTACCATTGCGGGCAGTGGTTTCATGATGTACTACGATGCAGAAAGCAAAACGGTCACCGCCTATGATGGACGGGAAACCGCACCTGCTGCTGCCAATGAATATTACCTGGTTCGACAGGATCTGCATGATCCTGCATCACCCGCACCGGTGCCGAGTGCCCGTCGCAGTGGCCGTTCGATTGGTGTCCCTGGGGTCATGCGCTTGCTGGAACAGGCACAACAAGAGCATGGCAAACTGAAATGGGATCGGCTTTTTGATCAGGCCATTGATCTTGCCGATCATGGCTTCCGTATTCCTGGGCGTCTGGCTGATGCAATTGCCAGCAATGCAGACCATCTGGCACTGGATGCCAATGCAGTCGCAACCTACTTTTATCCAGATGGTACGCCACGTAAAGTGGGTGAAACCATGACCAATAAAGCTTATGCCAAAACGCTGGAAGTACTTGCAAGCCAAGGGGCAAAGGCCATGTACAGCGGGCCGATGGCGAAAAATATTGTGGCTAAAGCAGGGCAAACTGTCGGGGATGATGCAGCTCGGACACCCATCACTCCAAGTTTGATGACCTTACAGGACTTATCTAATTATCAAGTTAAAAAACGCACGCCAATCTGTACCACTTACCGAGACAGTTACTATGTATGTACCATGCCACCGCCATCATCCGGTGGGATTGCAGTTGCACAAACGCTGGGCATTTTAGAAAATTTCGAGATGAGTAAATATCCGCCTAAAAACCCAGAGAATGAAGGCGGAATTCCGGATGTCATGGGTGTGCATCTGGTCACTGAAGCTGAGCGATTGGCCTATGCAGACCGTGATAAATATGTGGCAGACACTGATTTTGTAGCTTTACCAGCGAAGGGCATCGCCAGTTTGATTGATAAAAATTACCTGAAACAGCGTGCCGGATTGATCAATCCAGATCAAAGCATGGGCGTAGCCCCAGCAGGTCAATTTAACTCAAATGCAGGGATAGATAAGACCGTTGAACATGGCACCACTCAATTCACCATTGTCGATGCTTATGGCAATGTGGTGTCGTTGACCTCAACTGTTGAATCGAGTATGGGTTCATTCCATATGGTGGATGGTTTCCTGTTATCCAACCAGTTAACGGACTTTAGTGCCAATCCGGTCGATCAGACGGGTGCATTATTGGCGAATCGGGTGGAAGGTGGTAAGCGTCCACGCAGCACCATGGCACCAACGCTGGTGTTTAAAGGAACAGCACCTGGTGATTTTTATATGGCAACCGGTTCACCGGGTGGCGGCACCATCATTCAATATGTAGTAAAAACGCTGGTCGGTGCATTGGACTGGAATTTGAATGCACAGCAAGCCACGTCTTTGGTGAATTTTGGTGCGACCAACAGCCCAAATACCAATATTGACAGTTCAAATAGCCAGTTATCCTTACTTGATCTGATTGATGCTTTGAAAGCAAAAGGACATGGTATTTCCAATAGTGCTCAAACCAGTGGTATTGCGACAATAATGAAAGTGAAGATTGATAATCAAAGCAAATATGCAGGTGGTGTGGATCCACGCCGTGAGGGCATTGTATTAGGCAATGGCGCTCTATAGGTCAAATTCAAAAAAGCTGTCCCTGTGGCAGCTTTTTGATTTGTAGCTTGAAAAATGTCGTGCAGTCGCCATATACAGCAATAAGCGTATATTTTGCTGATTGGTTAGAAATTAAGATTTAAATTCTAACGATCTATGTTATGATTGCGCTGTACTTTGGGGATGTTTCTGGCTTCGACGCTGGTGATGAAACTCATAGATGCATGCCGAGAGCGCATTTTCTCTCGTAAATAAAATTTGCATTTTAATAGTCGCAAACGACGAATCATACGCTCTAGCTGCCTAAGGGCAGCTTGTCCGCTTCACTGAATACTTGTGGTCAGTGAACCCGACTGAAGCGCACGCACACAAGTCCGTATAGTGTTGAGCCTCGGGACACTATACCAAATCTAGAGGATCGCGCTGAGTACCCTGTTCGTCGGGTCGCTTAGCGTTAAAACAATAGACGATATCTAAGCATGTAGTATTCTCGAGCGTAATGCTGGCGGACGCGGGTTCAACTCCCGCCATCTCCACCAAAATTCTTTATAAAAAAGCCACTTATTTTAAGTGGCTTTTTTATTGAAGGGGCTTTTGACAGGTTCAGTTTGTCTGTAATTTTCCCATCTCTATTTTCATGCATCCATAAGCATGATGGTTACAATTACAAGTTTTTCACCTAAAAAATTTCTATGTATTAATAGCTTTGAAGCTTTGATTTAACCCAATAATCTAAACTGAAATATCGGCCTCCACCCAGTACCATTAGCGCAATCAGCATAATTAAATACGTCACCGCAAATTCAACACCATTATTCAGAACCACGAATGAACCGCTAGATGTGAGCCAATCATAATTGCCATAGGTCATTAAAATTTCCCGGGCTTTTTCTAATTTCTCAGCTGAGGCCAATACTTGAGCATTGGCAAAAGGCGCATGTGAATCGGCAATCGCTTGCCAGCCATTTGGCAAATGGACAGTGAAAATGGCGACGAGCATGGTGATGATCAACGGAATACTTATAAAGCGAGTGAATAAACCGAGTGCCAGTAGAACGGCACCTGCGATCTCAGCTGACGTTGCCAAAGCCGCCATAAGATGGGGAAAGGGCATGGCTAACCCCCAATCTGGGTTACCAAACCATTCCACTGTATCTTGAAAATGTATCAGCTTATTTGTGCCAGCCATCCAAAAAATAGGCGTTAAATAACAACGCAAGGCAAGTGCTGCGATGCCATCTGTATGTTGAAGGATAGTACAAATGTTTTGATAGTGCTGAGGGAGAGAATGCAAAAAGTTCTTCATGATAACTTCACACCGGATGAGATTGAATAATCATTAGTCGGGTGAGGGTTCAGTTTCTTACAAAAACTTTTTTTATTTGCACTGTAATAAATTGAGAGTTGCGCCGTCTAACTTTATGTACCTCTGTACAAAACGAGTATTTACCTTAAAAAGGAATAGAAAAATGAGCAAACTTAATTCGATGACATCAGTTGCAGCATTATTGGCATTATCTGTCGTTGGCGTAACCCAAGTGGCTGTTGCAGCAACGACAACGACGACAGAGGCCCATGCAAGCAAAGCTGCTGATGGAAAATGTGGTGAAGCCAAATGTGGCGCCAATAAAGCCAGACAACAGCAAAAATCTGCTGAGGCCAAATGCGGTGCAGCAAAAAAAGCAGCAGACGCGAAATGTGGTGCAGCAAAAAAAGCAGCAGATGCAAAGTGTGGCGCAGATAAAAAAGTCGCTGATGGTAAGTGTGGCGCCAAATAATCCCATCAATCATGCATGATGTCGGTCTAGAACTTGGATCGGCATCATTCTAATCATAGGAGTTTCACTATGACTGAATTGGCTGGTGTAGGTCTAGGCTTAAGAAGAGAGTTTATTGATGCTTTTTTTAATGCTGAAATCCATCCGGATTTTATCGAAGTTGCTCCTGAAAACTGGATGGGTTTTGGTGGTCGGCATGCCAAACTTTTAGCTCAATGTGTGGAGAAAGCTCCCTTAATCTGTCATGGACTATCTTTATCGATTGGAGGGCCTCATCCCCTTAATCTTGAATTTATTCAGCAAATTAAGGTTTTTTTGCAACGCTATCAGGTCATGACTTATTCAGAGCATTTGAGTTATACCCATGATGGTGGCTATTTATATGATTTATTACCGATTCCAATGACTGAAGCTGCTGTAAATTATGTGGCAGAGCGTATTTTACAGATACAGGATATTTTAGGCAGAAGACTGGTTATTGAAAATGTTTCCACTTATTTGATGCCGAACGCAGAAATGCGTGAAGCTGAATTTATACGTGAAGTGTTGTTAAAAGCAGATTGTGAATTGCTGCTAGACGTTAATAATGTCTATGTGAATAGTATTAATCATGGCGGTGATGCTTATGCTTTTATTGACGCAATGCCTAAAGATCGGATTCGTTACTTGCATGTCGCAGGTCATGAACAAGTGGAAAAAAATCTATTGATTGATACGCATGGTGCTGCAATTAGTGATCCGGTTTGGCAGCTCCTGCAATATAGCTACCAAGTTTGTGGGGTTAAGCCGACCTTACTGGAACGTGATTTTAATATTCCATCTTGGGCACAATTACAAAGTGAGTTGAGCCAAATCAAAATCATGCAGCAACAGGGGAGTCACGATGAAGGCAAAACAAATATCCTTTCACACAACGCAACGACAGTTTTGTGATTGGATTCGTAATCCAGAATTACAGCCACCACAAAACTTTGCTGTAAATCGCATGCAGGTCTATCGTGATTTGCTATTTAATAATGTATGTTCATTTATTAATTTGGTTTTTCCTGTCGCACAGGCGATGTTAACAAAACAGCAATGGCAGCAATTATTGGTAGAGTTTTTCGAGAAATCACAATCCCAGTCGCCCTTCTACAATGACATTTCCTTGCAGTTTAGAGAATATCTCAACGCACAGCAGCATCCGGTATTACAGCAATATCCATGGTTAGCCGAGTTATTACAGTATGAGTGGTTAGAATTATATCTAGACACCGTAGAAATTGAATCTCCAGTTTTGGCTCAGGATCATGATTGGCAATTAACGACGCAAATCTGGGTGTTGGCTTATCAATATCCGGTTTATCAATGGACAACCGCAATGACACCCGCTTTGGTAGAACCCATACCCAGTGCAATTATGGTCTGGCGAGATGAGTTGGATCGAGTACGATTTGAAGTTTTATCGCCTTTATTTGCTGTATTGATAGAACAACTCAGTCAAAAAGGATGGATGCAACTCGATTTAGAGCATGGGATTAAATCCTTGCTGCCTGATTTATCTCTGCAAGAGCTTCAAATACAACTTTGTGAGTTAAAAGCTTTATTAACTCGGTTAAGATTAATACATGTTCCCCATAATAATGATGAGATACCGGGATGAGTTCTGCTTCAGCACATCACAATGAGCGATTTTTAGATCAGGTGCATAATCCTGCTTTTTTGCAAGATCTAAGACAACAAATGATTAAATTTGCTGTTCTACAGCTTTCATCATTGCCACAGGCAGAAGACGTCGTGCAGGAAGCATTGGCAAGCGCATTTCAACACTTAGATTCTTTTACAGGCCGTGCTGCTTTTAAAACTTGGGTTTTTGCAATTTTAAAAAATAAGATCATTGATCTGATCAGGCAAAAATCACGATTGGTCAGTATGAGTGAGCTCTTTAAAGATGAGGAAAGTGAACTCAGCATTGATGCCTTATTTGATGCTTCAGGTCATTGGCATAAATATGAAGCTCCACACGCCTGGTTAGGTCCAGAAGAAATGATGGAACAACAAGATTTCTGGATTATTTTTGATGCCTGTCTTAATCATTTACCTGCCAAATATGCACAAGTATTCATGCTGCGCGAAGTGATTGAACTAAATTCCAGTGAAATATGTGAGAAGCTTGAACTGACAGTGTCACATTTTAATGTACTGATGTATCGCAGCCGAACTCGACTGCGAGAATGCCTAGAAAATAAATGGTTATTGCAGGAGGATTGCTCATGTTGACCTGTCGTCAAGCCACGCAACTGTTATCTGAAAAGCAAGATAGGGCATTGTTGTTGCGAGAGCAGAGCAATTTACAGCTGCATTTATTGACCTGCCGTTCATGCCGCCGTTATGGAAAGCAGATAAAGACTTTATCTCAACTTTCAAAAGAATTTAAAAAATTTGATCAATGATTTATTTCATTTTATAACTTTGACCCATTATATCTCTGGTCTGAGCTTTTTATTTTCAGCTAGAAAAATAGTTGCAAGATAAGCCTATGTTTTTAATAGTTTTGTATTAAGATGAATAATTATAAATTAGGCTTCACATAAACTTCATATCGAATTTTCTACAATGATAAATATAAAAAAAGATGGGTCAGGAAGAATCAATGTTTAAGTTTTTTCTGGGATGGGTGGATAGTTGGTCCTTAAATAACGCTTCTAGATTAAAAGAAGGGTCAGGTCCTCATATCAATAAAGATACGAAAATCCAATGGGTGAGAATTCTTCCTTTTATCTTATTACATCTTGCTTGCTTCGCAGTATTCTGGGTGGGCATTTCTTGGTTCGCTGTCATTTTTATGCTGACCTTTTATCTGGTGAGAATGTTTGCAATTACCGCATTTTTTCATCGTTATTTATCCCATAAAACTTTTCAAACCTCACGACCAGTACAATTTATATTTTTGCTTATAGGGACAATGAGTGCACAGCGAGGACCATTATGGTGGGCTGC
>PJUK01000202.1_pt1 | contig 30192 bp, 26 predicted proteins | sample 1512211 | NCBI WGS metagenome assembly PJUK01 (sample SAMN08177668, study PRJNA422409) | Feces metagenome, whole genome shotgun sequencing project.
AATTTTATAAATTTTTACGCGAACAAAAACTCCGGGACGACAATCCCGTTGCCACACATCATTCTCCTAAAATTGGCCGAGCCTTACCTAAAGATCTGTCTGAACAAGATGTTGAAGCATTGATCAATGCACCTGATACCAGCACTGCACTGGGCCTACGCGACCGTGCCATGTTCGAAGTGCTGTATGCCTGTGGATTACGCGTATCAGAATTACTCAACCTGAAACTTGAACTGATCAATTTAAAACAGGGCTACTTACGGATTACCGGTAAAGGCAATAAAGAACGTCTAGTGCCTTTGGGGCAATTCGCCTGTGACTGGATTGAAAAATATTTGCTGGAATCACGCCCGCAACTGTATAAAAGCAGCACCGATTATTTATTTCTGACCCAGCACGGCGGCATCATGAGTCGTCAGAATTTCTGGTACGCGATTAAACGTTATGCCTTACAGGCCAATATTCAGGCCGAGTTATCACCGCATACCTTACGCCATGCCTTCGCCACCCATTTACTCAATCATGGCGCAGACCTGCGCGTGGTACAGATGTTATTGGGGCATAGCGATCTTTCTACCACGCAAATTTATACCCATGTCGCCCAACACCGTATGCAAGAGTTACATGGCAAATACCACCCACGTGGTTAAAACCACCGTCTGTCCTGAATAGGTCTCAAACTTGGTTTTGTTCACACAGCATCAGCAAGATTTAACGAAGTGATTGTTTTTTTTTGGTATGCTAAAGCCCTTAAAACGTACAAAAAGGTTCTATATGTTGTTTACTCGGTCTCAGCTTGTAATTGCTTGTACATTAGCATCAACATTATTCGTCAGTGCTTGCTCAAAAGAAAATTCAGCACAAAAACAAGATGCACTCACGGCAAGTGCACCTGCGACAGGTGAAGCTTCAACCTTAAATGAACGTAATGCACAGCAGCGTTTAGTCTCTACATTAGAAAAACATTTCAAGACAGCCAGCATCAATGCCAAAATTCTTGCCGTCAAGAAAACTGAAGTACCCAACCTGTACTGGGTGAGTCTGGAAGGAATGGGTTCGGTCTATGCCACCGCTGATGGCCAGTACATTATTCAGGGTGATGTGGTGCGTTTAGGCGATAAGCAACTGCACAATGTCAGTGATGCATTACAGGCCACCGAAAATAAAAAGCATTTGGCTTCCCTCAAGACTGAAGACTTGATCGTTTATCCGGCACAAGGCGGTAAAGCCAAACACGTGATTTATGTATTTACCGATTCAAGCTGTCCGTATTGCCATAAATTGCATGAACACCTGGCTGAAATTAATGCCAAAGGTATTGAAGTGCGTTATATCGCATGGCCACGTGGCGAACAATTCATGCCAACCATGCAGGCCATCTGGTGTAGCAAAGATCGTAAGGCTGCATTTGAGCAGGCAACTCAAGGTCAACCTGTGACTGCTGCAGAATGTAAGAACCCCGTTCGTGATCAATACCAACTGGGTCTGAACATGGGCGTAAATGGCACACCAGCGATTTATAACGTTGAAGGAGAATATTTAGGTGGTTACATGACCCCTGAAGAAATTGTTCAACGCTTAAACAAATAAGGTAAACATTCCTTTCAAAATAACAAAGACCCGGGCGACAGATGAAAGATGATCTTAGCCCTAGTGTCTCCGCATTTTTTTAGCTATGATCAAGCTTCATTAAAATGATTGAATATAATGGAGTGTGACGTGAAACCAGTTCGTCTGGCGATACTCGGTCTTGGTACTGTAGGTGGTGGAGCCCTTAAATTACTACAAGAAAATGCTGCGGAAATTAAACGCCGTACCGGTCGAGAAATTCAAATTACACACGTAGGCACACGCCGTCCACGTCCAGATTTACAACTCGAAGGAATTAAACAAAGCGATGATTTGATGGAAATCGTACGTCAACCTGATGTTGATGTGGTGGTCGAAGTCATGGGTGGCATTCATCCTGCGTATGAAGTCATCATGGAAGCCATTAAACATGGCAAACAGGTGGTGACAGCCAATAAAGCATTACTGGCTGAACATGGCAATGAGCTCTTTAAGGCAGCAGAAGACAATGCGGTACAGATTGCTTATGAAGCAGCAGTTGCTGGTGGTATCCCAATCATTAAAGTCATCCGTGAAGGTCTTGCAGCCAACCATATCGAATGGCTTGCTGGCATCATCAATGGTACAGGCAACTTCATTCTGACTGAAATGCGTGAAAAAGGTCGTGCTTTTGAAGATGTGTTAAAAGAAGCGCAAGAACTTGGTTATGCTGAGGCGGACCCAACCTTTGATGTTGAAGGCATTGATGCTGCACACAAACTCACCATTTTAGCTTCATGTGCATTTGGTATCCCGTTACAGTTCAATAAGGTCTATACCGAAGGCATCAGCAAAATCACCGCTCAAGACGTGAAATATGCAGAAGAACTTGGTTTCCGTATCAAGCACTTGGGTATTGCACGCCGTGCCGACAAAGGCATTGAGCTACGTGTGCATCCAACCCTGATCCCTGCGGAAGAATTGATTGCCAATGTCAATGGCGTGAAAAATGCCGTACTGGTGCAAGCCAATGCCGTTGGCCCTACGTTATATTACGGGGCTGGTGCTGGTGCAGGTCCAACTGCTTCAGCTGTGGTTGCAGACGTAATTGATATCGTGCGTGATATTTCGTATACCGAAGATGGCGCTGGAACAATTCCTCAGCTGGCCTTTGAAGCACTCACCAATGTGCCAATCCTCAGCCGTGAAGAAATGACCACAGGTTATTACATTCGCCTCAATGCTGAAGACCAAACCGGTGTATTGGCAGATGTAACGACCATTCTGAGCCGTGCTGGTATCAGTATTGATGCCATCATGCAGCAATCGCGCTTAAAAGACCTGATTCCAATCGTGATTTTAACCGATCCGATCGTTGAATCTAAAATGGACGAAGCGCTTGCCCAAATTCAAGCATTACCTGCAATTCGTGGCGAAATCGTGAGAATTCGTTTAGAATCGCTCGATAGTTAATCAGTTTAAATCCCTCTCACCCTTCTTCACTCAAGAATGGAACTGCTCTCTTTTGAAAGGGAGCCTGTTGGGCGGGATTTTTTCTCTACCTTATATTGGAACACCATCATGTCGAATGCCAATCGTTATACTGGTCTTGTAGATCGTTATCGTGACCGTTTACCTGTGTCTGCAACTACACGCGCAATTTCTTTAGGTGAAGGTAATACTCCACTGATTAAACTCGAGAACATTCCACGTATTATTGGCAAAAACGTCGAAATTTATGTGAAATACGAAGGTCTGAACCCAACCGGTTCATTTAAAGACCGTGGTATGACCATGGCGGTGACCAAAGCAGTTGAAGAAGGCTCTAAAGCGATTATCTGTGCCTCTACCGGTAACACTTCAGCAGCAGCGGCAGCCTATGCAGCGCGTGCAGGCATCAAAGCATTCGTGTTGATCCCGGAAGGCAAAATTGCCATGGGTAAAATGGCGCAGGCGATGATGTACGGTGCAATCACCATGCAAATCCGCGGTAACTTCGATGATGGTATGCGTTTAGTCAAAGAAGTGGCTGATCAGGCACCTGTAACGATTGTCAACTCGATCAACCCGTATCGTTTGCAAGGTCAAAAAACCATTGCTTATGAAATCGTCGAAGCTTTAGGTCGTGCACCTGATTATCACTGCTTGCCTGTCGGTAACGCGGGGAACATCACTGCACACTGGATGGGTTATACCGAAGCTGTTGCCAACCAACCTGCAGATCAGTTCGAGCAAGTGATTTATGATGCGGCGACAGATCAGTTCACAGGTCCTAAACCAGAAGGCCTACCAACCATGGTGGGTTACCAGGCTTCTGGCGCTGCGCCATTCTTACGTGGTGCCCCTGTTGAAAACCCTGAAACAGTTGCAACTGCGATTCGTATCGGTAATCCACAAAGCTGGAACCATGCTAAAGCAGTAGTACGTGACTCTAAAGGCTGGTTCGATGAACTTCAGGACAGCGAAATTCTGGAAGCGCAACGTTTACTTTCAATGTACGAAGGCGTATTTGTAGAACCTGCATCTGCCGCTTCAATTGGTGGTGCAATCCGTGACATCAAGGCAGGTAAAATTGCTGAAGGTTCTGTGATCGTATGTACCGTGACAGGCAATGGCTTAAAAGATCCAGATACGGCAATCAAGCAATGTGCTGATGCCGTGATGTTGTCTATTGACGCAACCATGGATCAGGTCAAAGACTCTATTCTTTCAAATATGTAAGCAGCAAGTCTGAAATAAAAAACCAGTTGTCCGCAACTGGTTTTTTTATGCGTTCACTTAAAATCAGTCATTTCTGGCGGCAATAAAAAACGCTTCCTGATGAAGCGTTTTTTACATCAACCGACATTAAACACGTTTTGGCAAACTGCTTAACCAGGTTAATAAATTGGTTGCATCGCTATTGCGTGCTTGTGAACTTGGTGCACCCAATAACACGACCACAGCGGGACGTGAGTTCACCGTCGTATGCATCACCACACAACGACCGGCTTCATTGATATAACCCGTTTTTGACAGATTAATGTTCCAGCCACCATTACGGACTAAAGCATTGGTATTGTTCGACTTGAGTACACGGTAGCCAAGGTTGAAGTCATAGGTTGGTGTGGTTGAGAATTGGCGGATAAGACCGTATTGCGAAGCGGTACTTACCAGAATGCCTAAGTCACGTGCAGAAGAGACATTATGCGGATCAAGCCCGGTTGACTCAGCATAACGTGTCGAAGTCATGCCCAATTGCCTCGCTTTGGCGTTCATCGCTGCAATAAATGCAGGGCGACCACCTGGATAAGTACGTGCCAATGCCGCCGCCGCTGGATTTTCAGACTTCATCAAGGCAAACAACAATGCTTCAGCGCGGTTCATCTTATCGCCAGCACGTAAGGTTGAGCTTGAGTTTTTACCACCAGCACCCGCGAAATCAATCGACTCAAGGGTAATCTCTTCCGACATGTTTAAGCGCGCATCAGCAGTCACCACCGCAGTCATCAATTTGGTAATTGAAGCAATCGGAACCGACATGTTACTGTTTTTGCTGTACAGCACCTCACCTGTTTGTGCATCCATGACCAGCGCAGCACGTGCATTCACTGACGGCTGGCTGCTATAGCCAAACGTATCGCGAATCTGTGTCGATTGCTGCGGAGCACTTGAGGATGAAATTGAAGCTGAACCACCGTTACGTAATGTTGTGGTCACAGAGGTTGAACCTTGAGGACCAATCTCTAAGGGTTCATCATCTTCCATTAACTGGCTCGCATCACTTGCTGACCAGTTTAAGGTTGCTGAACCACTCGCACGCGAAGAAGCTGGATTGTTATTCACAACCAGTTCAGCAAAACTTGTTGAACTCCACGCCAACAAGATAGACATGCTTAGAACATGCATGATAGATTTTTTAGAATTTTTCACGACACAATACTCAACTCAGGACGCTGCACATTTGCGCTTACCACCATTATGCCTTACATTTGAACAAATCGGGTAAAGCTTTTGTAGACACAATTGTGTACAACTATTCTCTAAAAACGAAGAATAGGATTGCTAATTTTGTCGTTTCATTGCAAGCTAATTTTGCTTTATGTAACAAAAAACCAGTGTTTTTGAAAAAAGGAGGTCTTCTTGATCACTGTTCTCGTTGTTGATGATCATGAACTCGTGCGCACCGGGATTTGCCGTATGCTCGAAGACCACCCCGATGTCGAGGTGATCGGACAGGCTGAATCTGGAGAAGAAGCGATTGCGCTGGTTCGCCAGAAACATCCCCAAGTGGTATTGCTAGACGTGAATATGCCTGGCATTGGTGGAGTTGAGACAACGCGACGTTTACTACAGAGTGCACCTGAAACCAAGGTCATTGCTGTCAGCGGTCTGGCGGAAGAGCCCTACCCATCCCTTTTACTCAAAGCAGGTGCCAAAGGCTATATCACCAAAGGTGCGCCAATCTCTGAGATGGTCCGTGCGATCAATAAAGTCATGCAAGGCGGCAAGTATTTCAGTGCAGATATTGCCGAGCAACTGGCGAGTTCTTACCTTTCTGACACCCAGCAGTCTCCTTTTGATGCTTTATCAGAACGTGAAATGCAGGTCGCGATGATGGTGGTGAACTGTATCAGTGCACAGGAAATTGCAGATAAATTATTTGTCAGCGTCAAGACGGTAAATACTTATCGCTACCGTATTTTTGAAAAACTCGCGATTGATAGTGATGTCAAACTGACACATCTTGCGATACGCTATGGACTGATTAAACCTTAAAATACTTACAATAATAGTCAACGCCTATGTTAGGGAAAATTGCTTCATCGGTCTCTCAGACCGTCTATCGACTGGGCGTTTGGTATAGCGGCTATCGGCTGATTATTGCCGTTAGCCTGCTGCTGATTTATTTACTCACTGCCGAGCAACTCAGCAGTAATTATATTTATCCAAGCTTATATTTTTATACCCTGATTGCGTATATCACGCTGAATATCATTCAGCTTTTTGTCTTGCATCTGGTCCCTGTGCAGGTGTCCAGACAGTTGATTGTGATTTTTCTGATTGACGTGATCTGTTTGAGTTTAATCACCTTTTCAGCCGGCGGGCCGAATCTGCAACTGAGCTTACTTTATGTCATCATTATTTTCTCCTCGGCTATTTTATTAAATTCACAGTTATCACTGATCATCACCCTGTTTGCCGTGATCATGGTGGTTTACCAGCGCTTTTTGGGTGACTTCTTTGATTCAGCCAATTTAACTCATCTCGGCAATAGTATTTTTCTGGCCTTTTTATTTTTTGTGGTGCATGCCATTGGCCGAATTGCGGTTCAACGTTTTAAGATTTTAGAAACCCTCACTTTCCATCAATCGATTGAAATCCATCAACTGCAAAATATTAACCGTTATATTCTCGAGCAGATTGAAGACGGTTATCTGGTCCTGGATGAAAGCAACCATATTGTCCTGACCAATCCGGCAGCCAACACTTTACTGGGAATTTATCTACCTGTTTCTCTTGAAAAAACACCACTCATCAAGTTACAACCGGATCTATTTGAACTGATCAAGTTTAGTGATTTAAAAGACGGTGAAGAGTTCAGTTTTGAATCACAACAAAGCCCGTATACGGTTCATGTTCGGGTTAAACATCTGATCGTTCCTGAACAAGCGCTGGTGTTACTGATCTTAAAAGATGCCCAGAAACTGACCCAGCAGGTGCAACAACTCAAGCTGGCGGCATTAGGCCAACTTTCTGCCAGTATTGCCCATGAGATTCGCAATCCATTGGCCGCCATTGTTCAGGCTAATGAGTTACTTAAAGACAGTGATGCACATCAGCAAGAAATGCTGTCACGCATGATTAGCAAGCAAGCCAAACGTATTGATAGCATCGTCCAAGATACTTTGGCGATGGCTCGCAATCGGCCAACCGAAGCCCAACCCATCCAGCTCACCTCGTTCTTTGACAGTTTATTGAATGAAGATCTGGCTGATGCCAAACAGATGATCCGGTTAAAACAACCAGCACAGACGACGATCGTATTTGATGAAAAACAATTACGTCAGGTGCTGATTAATCTGATCCGGAATGCGTTACGTCATAACGCCACCGATGCCCCCTTTATCGAAGTGGATGTTCATGAAAAAGAAGGTCGAATCTGTATTGATGTCATCGATTTTGGGATGGGTGTCTCAAAACGGGATATTTCTCAGTTATTCAAACCATTTTTTAGTACCGAAATTAAAGGAACTGGTTTAGGATTGTACTTGTCTCATACATTTTGTGAGGCGAATCATGCAAAGCTCACCTATATAGAGCGACAACAAGGAGCATGTTTCAGGATGGAATGCTCAAAATTCATAGATTAGATTAGGTTTTTCGGGGAAATGGCAACAAAACAACCACTCGTCTTGCTCGTAGACGATGAAGAGGATTTATGTCTTTTAATGCAGATGACGCTTGCGCGGATGGGCATCAAAACACATATCGCTTATCGGGTCGAACAGGCAAAAAAATTCTTCACTGAATTCCAGTACGATGCATGCTTAACAGATTTAAATCTTCCGGACGGGAATGGTTTAGACCTGGTAAAACATGTCACTCAAAACTATCCTAACACACCGATTGCAGTGCTTACTGCCTATGGCAACATGGACATCGCCATCGCAGCACTTAAAGCAGGTGCCTTTGACTTTGTCAGCAAACCGGTCAACCAGATGCATCTGGATCAGTTGATTCAGAAAGCTTTGAACCGGCCTCAGCCAGAACAGGAAGCTGCTGAAACTGCTTTAGAAAACAAGCTTCTGATTGGACGTTCAGCACCGATCCAGCAACTTCGCATTGCCTTAAAGAAAATTGCACGCTCTCAGGCACCTGTGTTCATTACGGGTGAATCAGGTACAGGCAAAGAAGTCGTAGCCAATCTGGTACATCGTTTAAGTAACCGCAGCGAAGGGCCGTTTATTGCCATTAACTGTGGTGCCATTCCAACCGAATTGATGGAAAGCGAGTTATTTGGACACAAGAAAGGTAGCTTCACTGGCGCAACACAGGACAAGCAAGGCTTAATTCTGTCTGCACACGGCGGTAGTTTATTTCTGGATGAAATTGCTGAATTGCCGTTAAATATGCAGGTCAAATTACTACGTGCGGTGCAGGAAAAGAAAATTCGTCCGGTCGGTTCAGATCAGGAGATTGATGTCGATTTCCGTGTGATCAGTGCCAGCCATCAGGATCTGGAAATGCTGGTCCAGCAAGGCCGCTTCCGTCAGGACCTGTTCTTCCGTATTCACGTCATGGATCTGGTGTTACCGCCATTACGTGAGCGTGGTCAGGATATTCTGTTACTGGCCAATCACTTTATTCAAAAGATCAGTCAGGAATGGGAAGTGTCGGTGAAGACACTGTCCTCTCGTGCAGAGCAGTTCTTGTTACAGCAATATTTCCCGGGCAATGTACGCGAATTGCGTAATATCATTGAACGTGCCATTACACTCAGTGATGACGAAACCATTGATCTGGCTCACTTGCAAACTGCGCCGTTACGTAGCTCGATTGCAAATCCGGCGCCTGCATTTGCCAATGCACCGGCAGAAGAAATCGAAACGCCTCAACATTCTGCCAGTCCAACAATGAGTTCGAAAAAACTGCCACCAGAAGGTTTAGAGCGCTATTTAGAGAATATCGAAAAAGAGATTCTGCTAAATGCCTTGAATCTGACCCACTGGAACCGGACTTTAGCGGCGAAAAAGTTGGGAATGACCTTCCGCTCTTTACGCTATCGACTGAAAAAATTCGGTCTGGATACCGAAGATGATGAATAAATTTTAATTATAAAGCCCCTTTGTTAAGGGGCTTTATTTTTTAATATCTACTTTTCAACACCAGATCAGTGACATGTTCCAGGTAGGTATCTTCTTTCATTTCAGGTGGCAAAGGCGAAATCTGGTTCGGCTGAATGCCTTGCCCTTCAATCATGTTGCCATTGGGGGTGTAGTAATGTGAGACCGTCATTTGCAAGGCAGCGCCACTCGGTAAAGGGAACAGCTTCTGCACCACGCCTTTACCATAACTGTTTTCCCCCACGACCCAGGCACGCTTATGTTCTTTCAGCGCCGCGGTAAACACTTCGGCTGCCGAGGCGGAGCGTTTATTAATTAAAATACCGAGTTTCAGATTCTGAAATTCAAAGGAAGGTAGGGCCTGAAATTGTTGGTCACCTTCAGAACGGCTTTTGGTGGTCACAATCAGTCCCTGATTCAGGAACAAATCCGCTGACTCAACCGCAGCAGACAATAACCCCCCTGGATTATTACGTAAATCCAGAACCACGGCCTTGAGTTTGCTAGAGCTATATTCTTCGATTAAACGTTTAATTTCATTGGCAGTGTCTTGCTGAAACACTCTAATTTTAAGTACAAGTACCTGATTATGCATTAAAACAGGTTCAATATCGGTTTCTACTTTCTTGTTTCGGACCAGAATGGTGGTGCTGTTATTATTTTCAGGCTGGATCTGTACAGTACTGCCAATTGAGCCATACAGCAGCCCTTGTACCTGATCCTGATTAAGATTTTTTAATTCCTGATTATCCACTTTAATAATGGCTTGACCGTTGCGCAAACCCAGCTTACTCGAGTCAGAGCCTGCTTTTAAATCCTGAATCTGCCAGGATTTAGCATGTACGTCATAATTTAAATTAAAATCGACCGAGGCCAGATCGCCTTCGGTATATTGAATCAGTTGACGGTATTCTTCTGCCGACAGATAACGGGAATAGCGGTCCAGACCACTGACCAGTCCTTTAATTGATTGCTGAAAGAGCGCATCGTCCGATTTCTTATCGACATAGTTATCTTTCACAATCCCGTAAATCTGGACAAATTGCTGAATCGATTCAATCGGGACTTCCGCCGTACGCGGCGCGTCTTCGGTCCATCCCGATGAATGCGTAATCGGTGCCGCATCAATACTATGCCCCCAACACATCAACAAACTTGCACATAAGGCTCGGTAAATGTTGTTGTGCTGGGTCATTGCTTCACCTTATTTTAAAGTAATTAAGTTCTTACCCTGCATTTCTGGCGGTACAGGAATGTGCATTAAATGCAGGAGTGTTGGCGCCACATCAGCCAATACCCCGCCTTCTGCAATAATTGCTTGCGTCGGGCCAACATAAATAAATGGCACCAGTTCAGTGGTATGCTGGGTATGCACCTGACCACTGTCATAGTCTTGCATTTGCTCTACATTACCATGATCCGCAGTAATTAACATGTGTCCTTTGTTTGCCATGACCGCATTGTAAACACGACCCAAGCAGGTATCCACCGTTTCAACCGCTTTGACTGCCGCATCAAAAACGCCGGTATGCCCGACCATATCGCCGTTGGCATAGTTCACCACCAACAGGTCAAACTCACCTGAATTGATGGCATTGACCAACTCATCGGTCACTTCATAAGCACTCATTTCAGGCTTTAAATCATAGGTGGCCACATTCGGTGATGGAATCAGGATACGCTTCTCACCCGGATATTCATCTTCGCGACCACCGCTAAAGAAGAAGGTCACATGTGCATATTTTTCAGTTTCAGCAATACGCAATTGGGTTTTGCCCAAATCAGACAGGTATTCACCAATCGAGTTTTTCAGCCCTTCTGGCATATATGCAACCGGCGCATCAATGCTGGCCTGATAACGGGTCAACATCACGAATTTAGATAAATTCGGCAGCACTTTACGTTCAAAACCGGCAAAATCCTTTTCCACAAACGCACGGGTAATTTCACGCGCACGATCGGCACGGAAGTTCATGAATACAATGCTGTCGCCATCTTGTACTTTGGTGACATCACCGATGCGCGTGGCTTTAACAAACTCATCATTTTCATTGGCTGCATAGGCTTGTTCCAAACCTTCAACCGCAGAATTGGCAACACGTACGGCTTCACCTTCTGTGATTAGACGATATGCCTGTTCCACACGATCCCAACGATTGTCACGATCCATCGCGAAATAACGGCCAATCATCGACACAATACGACCCTGATTTGGATATTGTGCGAACAAGGCATCCAGTTTTTCTAATGATGGTTGCGCACTGCGTGGTGGTGTATCACGGCCGTCCAGAAAAGCGTGTAAATACACTTTTGCACCGCGTTTTAACGCCAGTTCGCACATGGCGACAATATGATCTTGATGCGAGTGTACACCGCCTTCCGACAATAAGCCCATCACGTGTACGGCGCCATTGGCTGCTTTAGCCTTTTCAACCGCATCCACCAGAACTTCATGCTCGAAAAAAGCACCGGTACGAATATCTTTGGTAATACGGGTGAAATCCTGATACAACACACGACCTGCACCCAGATTCATATGCCCGACTTCAGAGTTACCCATTTGACCATCAGGCAGACCGACATCTTCACCGGAGCCAGAAATTAAACTATTCGGATGCTTGGCTTTCATTGCCGTGAGGTTGGGTGTTTTTGCTGCCAGAAAGGCATTGTCATCAACTGCTTCACGATGTCCTACGCCATCCATGATTACGAGAACGTGAGGAATTTTGCCAGCATTTGCATCCGTCATAATGGACTCTCTATTTGTCGATCATTTATTCGGTCTATTTTACCGAAGTTTAAGGTATTTCTCTATGACCCCACTCATGGCTTTCATCAATAGCGATGATAGCACCCATGAATCAAAGTCCTTTATCTTGCTCGATAAAGTAAGTAACTGCCTACCATAAAGATGAGCACCACCGGCATCAGCACGAACCAGGCTGGAGAAGGGGCATAAACCAGACTCGCATAGCCGAGGAAATCTTGTAAGTAGAAAAAGCCAAGACCCGTGAATAAGGCAATCACCAGACGGAAGCCCATCGACTGTTGGCGTAATGGTCCGAAAATGAATGAACAGGCGATTAACACCAGCGTAATCAAGGCAAACGGCGAGGTCACTTTTTGCCAGAACGCCAGTTCGTAGGTTTTCGGTACCTGACTATATTCATCCATATAGCGCATAAAACTAATCAACTGGCTTGGAGACAAATCTTCCGGGTCAAGGGTGACCATATGCACATATTTAGGCTGCAAGGCCAAACCCAGCGATTGCTGTGCATGATCGGTTTTAATGGCATTCCCTTGAGCCAGCAAATCCACCTGATGTGACTGCTCTAGCGTCCATTCGCCATCTTTAACAAACTGGCCCTTTTCTGCATTCACAAAAGACTGCAAACGGTAGTCCTGATCAAAATCGATCGACTGGATATTGCGTAACTGGCCTTTGGAGTTGGCATAGTCAATATAAATAAAACGCTGCCCTTCACGAGTCCAGTAGCCTTTGACTTCACCCAACGCCGCCACGCTACGTTGCTTCTTGATACTTTGTGCCTGTTCATTGGTATAAGGAATTACCCATTCGCTTAGCACAAAGGACAATACAATCAATAACAGTGCCGAACGCATTACCCAGCCAACGATTCGCCATAAGCTAATCCCGACCGAGCGCATCACGATCAGTTCACTATTCGAAGCCAATGCACCCAGTCCCAGCACCGAGCCAATCAAGGCGGCAACAGGAAGGATTTCATAGAGATAATGCGGCGCTCCCCACATCACGTACAGGAAAGCCTGCCAGGCATTATAGTCGGGTTTGAGCGAGCCTAATTCACCTAAGTAGGTAAACAGAACCTGTAAGAAAGATAACACCAGCGTCGTGCCCAGCATGGCTAGGATCGTGGTTTTTGTCACATGTTTGGCGACTATTCGACGTGCTAACATCACAACCCCACTCGCTGAATACTTCTCTTAAATTTTGGTGCCAATTTTTGTTTACGCGCAAAAACTGCTGCGGCAATGGCATAAACAAGAAGAACCACTGGATAAGCCCAGATATCAAGTTCTTCCTTACTGATTCGGGTCTTAATCGCAATCAATAATACGATCAGGCTGGCAAAAATAAAGATCGCGGGAATCAAACGATAGTAACGACCTTGACGCGGACTCACCTCAGACAATGCGACCGCCAGCATTAAAGCCACGATAATCACAAAGGGACCAAACACACGCCAGCCCAGTTCACTACGCACGACAGGATCATCACGTTTTTCCCATAACTTGGACATGGATAATGCTTCAACATCCCCACTCTCAAATTTTACGTCTTTATCATTTTCTAAACGGAGTCGATAAGACTGGAATTCTGCCTGCGTATAACGTGGTTGATTCGGATAAATCTCGTAACGACGCCCCTGAACCAGATCCACCACATTGGCGGTATCATTGGCCACTTCAACCCGTGTTGCTTCTTTGGCCAGAATCATGACATCAGGTTTATCTGCCTGATTGCCTTTCTGATAGAAGAAAATATCTTTTAAGTTCTTGCGGTCTTCTGAAAGTGATCCCGCATAAATGGTATACGGCCCTGAAGAAATAAACTCTTTCGGACGGACCAAGTCAAATCCGGTCCGTACTGCCTGAGTACTGGTCAGTTTTTCAAACTCACGTAAACCCCACGGCCCCATCCAGACCATTAAGCAGGTCTGTACCACCAGATATACCACGGTCATCGGCAACAGTAATCGGGCCAACTGATTCCGACTGACGCCACTGCCATTTAAAACCGCCATTTCATGGTCGACATACAGACGCCCGAACACCAGCATCAAGGCAATAAAGAAACCCAATGGTAAAATCAATGTTAAAAATTCAGGTAAGCGATAGCCGATAATGCTAAATAAGATCCCTGCATCCAAACGACCTTGAGCTGCGACGCCAAAATACTTGATCAAACGACCACCCATCATGATCATGGTCAATAGACCAATAACGACGAGAGATGTCGAAACCACCTGTTTGACGAGATAACGCCGAATAATCAAAGTAATACTTCCAAAAGACCAATCGAAGGTAACGCTAGTTTACCCGAATGTTAAAAATATAAAACCTATCGCTTGTTGCGGATTGCAACCTCATATCTGAAAGTGTTTAATGGACTTATCTTTCTTTTTTACTCATTAGGTTCTATATAAACAATGAAATTTACACTTCAAAACGCATTCCCAACTCAGGCGTCTAGCGAATCTTTGTGGATTTTGGTTGATTCAGAACAATTACAACAGAACTTAAATACTTATCAAATCAACCATCTAGATGACATTCTTAACGCAAGCCAATATAAAGCCGGTTTTAACGACAACTTGCCACTGCTTGCCAATATCTCTGTACAAGCCAATGCGCAATTATTAGGGCTAGGCAAAAGTGACGAGCTTAAAGCGACAAAATTAGCAAAACTTGCACAAAGCATTATCAAATCATCACAAAATAAATTTAAACAAATTAGTGTCGATCTTTCAGCATTGCCTGCCGATTTACACCCCCTCTTTGTCTTGAGCCTTACACAAGCGGCTTATGGCTATGACGAGTTTAAGTCGAAAAAGAATGAGTTTGTATTAGATACCATTCACCTGATTGCCAGTCAGACCACATTAGATGAAGCACAGTTAAAGCTGATTCATGCAGTTCAGTCGGGTCAAAACTTTGCCCGTGATCTGGGGAACCGTCCAGGTAATATCTGTTTCCCTGAGTACCTTGCAGATCAGGCACTTGCACTGGCCAAACAATATCCAGACCTATTAAAAGTCACTGTACTGGATGAGCAGCAAATGGCAGATCTGGGCATGTATGCCTTCCTTGCCGTAAGCAAAGGTTCGGATCGTCCAGGTCGTATTGTTACCCTCGAATACAATGCCCAGATTGATCAAGCGCCTGTGGTACTGGTCGGTAAAGGTGTGACTTTTGATACAGGCGGTATTTCATTAAAACCAGGCTTGGGCATGGATGAAATGAAATTTGATATGTGCGGCGCAGCTTCGGTTCTTGGCACCATTCAGGCACTCTGTGAAGCCCAATTGCCTATTCATGTGGTGGGTGCAATTGCCGCTGCAGAAAATATGCCATCTGCTCATGCCACCCGTCCTGGTGACATCGTCACTACCATGAGCGGTCAAACTGTAGAAATTCTGAATACCGATGCTGAAGGCCGTCTGGTCCTGTGTGATACCTTGACCTATATCAAACGCTTTAACCCTGCCCTAGTGATTGATATTGCCACCCTGACTGGCGCCTGTGTGGTTGCGCTCGGTAAAGTGGTCAGTGGTTTATTCACACCAGATGATGAGCTTGCACAAGACTTGCAACAGGCAGGCGAACAGTCACTTGACCGTGTCTGGCGTATGCCGGTCATGGAAGAGTATCAAGAATTACTTGACTCACCTTTTGCCGATATTGCCAATATTGGTGGGCCATACGGTGGCGCCATCACGGCAGCTTGCTTCCTCGAACGTTTTACCCGTGACTATCGCTGGGCGCATCTTGATGTGGCAGGTACGGCATGGTTATCTGGTACGGCGAAAGGTGCAACTGGCCGCCCAGTTCCATTATTGATGCAATTCCTGGCAAATCGTGTTCAAGCGAATGGCTAAAATCAGTTTTTATCTCTTTGAAAACAGTCAGGAACGGCAAGTCGAAAGTGCTTGCCGTTTGTGTCGCAAGATTCTGAATCAGCATCCCCACATCTGGTGGTACTGTGCTGATCCAGACTTGCAAAATGAACTGGATGAACTACTCTGGAGCTTTGATCCACAAAGTTTCATTGCGCACGGGATTGACCAGCCACACAGCCCAGTGTGTATTTCAAAAGATTTACCCCCCTCCAATGATTGGATCGTGTTTAATTTTAACAATCATGCACTTGAACAAACTCAAGATTTTCGCCACATTATCGAAATTATTGAAAATAATGAAACTGCGAAACAGATTGGGCGGGAAAAATTTAAACGGTATCGACGGTTGGGTATAGAACCTCGTACATTTAGATTATAAATTGGCGATAAAAAACATCATTTTAGGAGTGTCTTGTGGCATTAAATGTAGGTCAGGATTTTAAAAAACGCTGGTTAAATGCACCTGAGGCGGTTCGTCAGACCTATCAGGAAGATTTAACACGTATCTGTGATCTGTTATTACCACAAACTTCGATTCAAACCTGGACGCAGAACGAGGAAAGTGCCCAACAGCGTTCTCAACAACGTATTGATCAAGCCTATGCCGATTTAAAAGCAGAATTGCTAGAACAGGCACGTATTCGTAAACAGCTCGCATTAGAAAAAGCACTGGCAGAAAAACGTGCAGCTGAAGCCGCCTATGCAGCCCAGTTACAAGCGGATGAAGCACGTCAGTTTGAGCAGCAAACCGAGAATCTAGTTGCCTTACGTGGTCATATCGATCAGGAAATTGCGCAACAGACCGAACGCTATCAAACCAATCCGGAACAGCCAAGCATTGATTATGCACGTGGTCAGCGCGTGAACATTGATGACCAGCAGATTCTGTCTGAGCTGGAAAGTGTCCGTGTCCGACTTGAACTCGAAGCAGAAGAGCTGATTGAACAGGCGGTGACCGTGTTCCGCGCCAAGCTACATGCACTGGCACAAGATGAAATTGAATATATTTTGAAGAACAGTGAGTTCTCGGACGAGAAATAATAAAAAGCCCAGTTTAAACTGGGCTTTTTAGACTTGATCTTTTATTTTAAAAAACCGTTTTCAGCTAAAAAAGCCATGCTGATATTCGATTCAGTTTTCTGCTCAGCCGCCTTATCACCTAGCAATAAACGCTCGATATAACGTGCCAATACGTCAACTTCTAAATTCACTTTGCTTCCCACCTGCCAAGTGCCAATATTGGTACGTTCAGCGGTATGCGGAATCAGATTCAGGCTCAGAATATTGCCACGTAAGTGGTTAATGGTCAGGCTAATGCCGTCGACGGTGACCGAGCCTTTTTCAGCCAGATATTTTGCCAGCTCAACCGGAGCAGTCACTTCAAAATATAAAGAGCGTGCGTCTTCACGAACCAGCGTAATCTCACCCAGCCCATCAACGTGACCACTAACAATGTGTCCACCAAAACGTGTGGTCGGCAACATTGCTTTTTCAACATTGACCGCCTGACCGACTTTCCATTGTCCGAGTGTGGTACGGTTCAGACTTTCGCGGGAAACATCTGCCGCATACCAGTTCTCGCCCCACTCGATCACGGTCAGGCAAATCCCATTAGTAGCAATCGAATCACCCAGATGTACATCAGACATATCCAGATCCGTCTGAATTGTTAGACGAACATCACCACCTACACTTTGTAGGCTCTGAACTTTACCTAAACTTTCAATAATGCCTGTAAACATGGGAGTTTCAACCTATCTTTATTGCAGTGTATGCCACATTGAATCAGATACCTTAAAGCAAAGAACCTGAGATAACAAGGCGTCTCCCAAGCAAATACCCGCAAATCAAAAAGGGCGATCATCTGAGCGCCCTTTTGGTATTATTTATTGAGTAATGCATTTATTGCATTTCAGAGACTTGCTGTTCTGCTGTGCCTTTGGTTGCAACCTGATTCTTGATCAGGAAATGGCTAAAGAAGAATTTATAACCCAATACGCCTAAACATGCCCCTACGATCGGTGCAATGATGGGTACGATGAAATAAGGAATATCACGGCCACCGGTAAACGCAACTGGTCCCCAACCTGAGAAATAAGCCACGATTTTCGGGCCAAAATCACGTGCAGGATTCATGGCAAAGCCAGTTAATGGGCCAAAAGAAGCCCCAATCACGGCCACCAGCAAACCGACCAGAATCGGCGCCAAAGCACCACGCGGCAAACCATTGCTGTCATCGCCAATCGCCATAATCAGCCATAGCAATAACATGGTAATAAACATTTCCACCATGAAGGCCTGCCCCAGCGACAATAGGTGATGCGGATAAGTTGAAAAAATTCCAGCCAGTTCCAGACTTTCGACACTGCCCCGTACCATGTGGTGGGTCTGTTCGTAATCTATAAACAAATTGCTATATAAGCCATAGACCAGCACAGCCCCTGTTGCAGCACCCGCCACTTGAGCAATAATATAAAATGGGACTTTACGTTTATCAAAACCAGCAAATAAAGCCAGGGCGATGGTCACGGCAGGATTGAGATGAGCCCCAGAAATACCTGCAGACAAATAGACAGCCAATGCAACGGCCAAGCCCCATACAATGCTGATTTCCCACAGACCTAAACTTGCGCCTGCAAGCTTAAGTGCAGCCACCACACCAATACCAAACGATAAAAAAATTGCGGTAGCAAAATATTCGGCTACACATTGCCCCAATAAGGTGGGTTCCGAGCGACTCATAACAACCTCTCTTGGTCATCGCTGCAAATAGGCAAGACCCTAAATTAAGCTCGGCAAACTATATTTATTTTTGAAACGGGTCAATATGGTTTGATAATTTTTTAAACGATTAGTCAAAAGATTTTTCTTCAAAAAACACCTCTAAAACCAACTAATAAGCTGACCAAAATACAACTCAAATATCTGTTTTTATTTATTTTATAAAATTATGATCATTTTTTGCAGTAGCGCTAATCCAACAGTCCAATCCAGTAGAAATGCGAGATATTTACCATAAAAACAGACACTTATCATATAAACCGATTTTATTTATCTAATTATCCGATTTAATAAAAAAACTGAATACAAAAACACCACTTTTAAAAGTGGTGTCCTGTATTTTACCAAAGTGCCAGTTGGGTACTGTTCCCGGTGGTATCGACTCCGCCCAGTTCAGCAAAGTGATATAACTGCCCTAACAACTGTCGTAACGGCGGTCCTGACTTGGCATGCGTATCGGTAATCACGATAAATTCCAGTACCCGTGCCCGTTCAGACTGACGCTGTTTACTCACGCGATAACGCGGTACATCCTGGGTCAGCAAAGTCACCTTACCGCGTTTTAAATTGGCGGTCAGCAAGTCTTTTGGCTCGATATTTCCATCGGTCGAGTAGCTGGTCAAAATGTAACGTGCATTGATGGTTTCCAATAACTTTTCATAAGCCTCTTTGGCATATTTAGAAGAGTTATAAGGACTTGGGCGCTCTTTACGCCATGCCCGATCAATCCCGCTTTTAAAGCCTTTGGTATCCGGTGAAGGTAAATCGACCTGATCCCATAAGGTCAAGGCATTGAGAACGTGATAGTTACTGCTATAGGCATGCTGGTTATAAGGCGGATCCAGATAAGCCACATCGACCTCAAAACCACTCATCTGATTGGCGAGATGCTGGGCATCGACACACCACATTTCTGCCGCTGGACGTTTAGGATCACCGATTTCACAGAAACGGCTAGGTGTCAGCCACAACAAGGACTCGATCCGTTCTAACGCGGTCTGAGTACGTCCGCCCCAGCCCTGATGGAAACTTTTGAAAACGCCACTGGTATTACTGACGAAACTTGCTGAATACAGTAGCGGTGCCAATAAAGCACTCATTTCCACATCATTAATCGCGCCCTGTGCCTGCCAGGTTGCAATCTGCTGACGAATCGCATCAATACGCATGCCATTACGACGTTTGAAGAACAGGCGATCACGTGCAGGATCATAGACATCGTCATTGCGCGGGCATAGATTATGTGTGACCCAGCCTTTAACTTCAGGCAAGCGGTTCAGATAATCGATGGCTTTTTGGTAGCCCCCCAATTCTTTAAATGCGGGTGCATCAACACAGGCCAGAATCGCATGATTCAGCGCATGGCTATACGGCTCCCAGTCGTTGGCAATCACACGGTAGCCATTTTGGCGGGCCAACCGTGAAACCACTCCGCTGCCTGCAAAAAAATCGGCAAAAATCGGTGGATTCTTTTTCTTGCTATTCAGTGTGCCGGTAATCTCAAGCGCTTCTAAAATCAGGTGTAGAAGTCGACGCTTATTCCCGAGATAAGGAACTAACTGATGAAAAAGATATTCGTCAGTCGTACGGGCCGCATGACGACGTTTGTGATAAACCGATGGTTCTGGATTCATATCAACTCTTGGATAGGGAGCAATCTCAGGCGAATGTCTTGCCCGAGTTGGGTTACATCGACCAACTCAAATCGTCGTTGTTCTGCCATTTTGCTCAATTCAGCATTGAACATCGCACGGGCAGATTGACCAAGTAAAGTAGGTGCAACATAACTAATCATTTCATCAACCAAACCTTGCTGTAAAAAGGCGGTGGATAAAGTTGCACCTGCCTCAACCAATACATCATAAATTTGATATTGTTGAGATAAGGTCTGCAATAATTGATTTAAAGGTTGCGGTGGCAATTGTATCACGCCTAAATCGGCAAGTTCTTGACGAAATGGTGTCATCACCATCACGGTTTCAGGATTTTGCAACATCTTGGCAGACAAGGGTAGCTGACCTTGGCGATCTAGCACGATTCGTTTCGGCTGTACTACTGTCGAAACATCAACATCCGCCAAAGTACGGACATTTAACTCGCAATCATCTGCCAGCACGGTTTGGATGCCTGTGATCACCGCGCCTGAAATTGCACGCCAATGCTGGACATCCTGACGCGCCGCAGTGCCGGTAATCCATTTCGATTCACCCGAAGCCATGGCGGTACGACCATCCAGACTCGAGGCCACTTTTAAACGGACATAAGGTATACCGGTCGACATGGCTTTTAAAAAGCCGAGATTCAGTGTTTTGGCATCCTCGACACAAATCCCCGTTTCAACTTCGATGCCTGCATTCCGCAATATCTGCACGCCTTTGCCAGCCACCAGCGGATTGGGGTCCGAGCAGGCCACCACCACCTTCTTGACTTGCGCTTTCACCAATGCTTCAGCACAAGGTGGCGTTCGACCATAATGGGCACAGGGTTCCAAAGTCACATAAGCCGTTGCATCTTTGGCAAGTTCACCCGCCTGACGCAGGGCAAAAACTTCTGCATGGGGCTGGCCTGCTCTAGGATGATAGCCTTCGCCAATCAGCTGTCCATCTTTGACAATGACACAACCCACATTTGGATTGGGCTTGGTTGAATATTGTCCAAGTCGCGCCAGTGCAATGGCACGTTGCATCCAGTACTGCTGTTCGGATAAATGATCTTGGGTTAACTCAGACATGATTTCTCTAATTTAGTTTTCATTTTCGCGTTGTTGCATTTGTTCAATCTGCTGACGAAATGCATCGACATCCTGAAAATCCTGATACACCGAAGCAAAGCGTACATAGGCCACATGATCCAGTGCAAACAGCGCCTGCATGACGATTTCGCCAATGGTTCTGGACTTCACATCCCGCTCACCCAAACGGCGAATATGTGACTGAATGTCACTGAGTACCGTTTCAATCTGTTCTTGGGTGACAGGACGTTTCTGTAGAGCATGCATCAAGGAGCGACGTAATTTTGCCTCATCGAATGGCTCATTCTTGCCATCCGATTTAATGACGCGTGGCATCACCACATCATAACTTTCAAATGTGGTAAAACGCTCACCACAGATGACGCACTCACGACGACGACGAATCTGACACCCTTCAGCAGCCAGACGGGAGTCGATAACTTTACTATCAGCAGCGTTACAAAATGGACAATGCATAGTTGCGCGATTATTTAATCTCTTCGCCTAAGTGTAGCAAAGTTTCTGCAATTGCAGAACCAGCACCCGGAAGGCATAAAAAAACAGCCCCATGAGGCTGTTTTTACATCATATCTTGTATGAATTATTCAATACGTTCGCCATGTTGACTCAAGTCAAGACCCATACGCTCATCATCAGCGCTAACACGGATCCCGATCACCAGATCAATCACTTTCAGAATAATGAAGGTCACGATTGCACTATATGCGATTGTTGCTAGTACACCTTCAATTTGCACCCACAATTGACCCGCAAACGTTGGCGCGAGTGCCACATTTGCAGCCTTGATGATCTCATCGCTATAGAAGATGCCTGTCAGAATCGCACCAACAATACCACCTACCGCATGTAGACCAAATGCATCCAGAGCATCATCCGCTTTAAGCAGGCGTTTCAATGCGGTAATTCCCCAGAAACAGACCACGCCACCGATGAGACCCATAATTAATGCGCCACCGACACCCACGAAACCAGCAGCAGGTGTAATCACCACTAATCCTGCAACTGCACCCGATGCACCACCCAATACTGAAGCTTTACCACGAATCACACGTTCAACAATCAGCCAAGAGAAGGCAGCAGCTGCGGCAGCAACTTGTGTCACCAGAATCGCCATACCTGCACGTGCACCCGCACCTAAAGCACTCCCACCGTTGAAGCCGAACCAGCCGACCCAGATCAGGCTGGCACCAATCACGGTTAAGGTCAGGTTATGTGGCGCCATAGACTCACGGCCCAGACCTGTACGTTTACCTAACATATACGCCGCAACCAGACCCGCAACACCGGCATTGATATGGACAACGGTACCACCGGCAAAATCTAATGCGCCTGCTTTAAATAACCAGCCATCTGCCGCCCAGACCCAGTGTGTAATCGGTGCATACACCAAGATCACCCAAACTGCGATAAAGGCCATAAATGCAGAATACTTCATACGGTCAGCGATTGAACCACTGATAATGGCAACCGTAATGATGGCAAAAGTCATTTGGAAAATAACGAACAGGCTTTCTGGAATGGTACCCGTCAAGGCATCGAAGGCTACGCCATTCAGCATGGCTTTAGCGAGATCGCCGACATAAGCCCCTGAACCGGAGAAAGCCAGAGAGTAACCAACGGTCACCCAGATCAAGCTCACAAGAATCGCTGCAGAAAGGCTGAACATCATAGTGCTAAGAACGTTTTTCTTACGCACCATCCCCCCATAGAACAAGGCTAAGCCGGGAATCGTCATCAACAGCACCAAAGCCGTTGAAACCAGTACCCATGCGGTATCACCCGTATCGACCTTTGCTTCCGCAGCAGGTGCAGGAGTTGCTTCCACAGGAGCTGGCGCTTCTGCTGCAACAATATCTGTTGATGCAGTTGTGGTATCAACCGCTACAGCGTGTTCAGTAACAGGTGTTGAAGCAGCATCTTCTGCCCAAACCAGCGCTGAACCACCTAAGAGTGCGCCAGATAGACTGAGCGCCATAAGCATTTTTTTCATTCGTGTCCCCCAACCTGATTTCGCGAGCTATTGCTATACTTTTAATAGCTCAGCAAAGTTTGTGCCAACTTACACAGCATCTGGCCCAGTCTCACCCGTACGGATACGGATCACTTGCTCCAAATTGGTCACAAAAATTTTGCCATCACCAATTTTGCCTGTGCTTGCGACACGCGTAATCGACTCGATTACGGCATCAACCATTTCATCGCTAATTGCAATTTCAATTTTTACTTTTGGTAAGAAATCAACAACATACTCTGCACCACGGTACAGTTCTGTGTGACCTTTTTGACGTCCGAAACCTTTGACTTCAGTTACGGTAATCCCTTGAACACCAATCTCAGAAAGTGCTTCACGCACATCATCCAGTTTGAATGGTTTTACAATTGCAGTTACAAGCTTCATGTTTGTTTTCCTTCGGCTTATTTTCACCAGTAAGGTTTTATGTTCAATTTTCATGCCAATATTTAAAGGTTGGGGGTTTTTAAATATCGGACATAAGCTTTCTTTATAACCTATTTAGCCTTGAAGATGTAGATCGTCCATCGAAAATAAGTATCATTTGCCGCTGTTTAACTGGATTGCTAAGTCATATCCGCTTCTGGCCCGAACTGTGCTAGAGGATTGCGGCAAGCAGTGATACACTGAGCAGCAAACATACATAACTGATTGAGCCCCTTATGATTGAAACGCTTTTACAGGCTATTTTGCAGCAAGTCGATCAACCCAAAAAAGATTTAGAGAAAAATCTGCGCGCCTTGTTAAATGAGAGCATCGAAAAACTGGATCTCGTTTCAAAACAAGAACTTGATCGTCAAAGAACGGCACTTGAGCTTGCCAATCAACGCCTGACTGAACTCCAGCAACAAATGAAAACACTTGAAGACGTCATTCAGAACAAAAAATAAGCACCAACTCGGTGCATTTTGCACCCTTCAATGATTAAAAATAAAGCACCACAATGGAACAATAATAAGATGTCTTTTGCCAAGATCTACACCAGAGGGCTATTAGGACTACATGCCCCGCAAATTGAAGTTGAAGTACATATCAGTGCCGGGCTTCCTTCCTTAACCATTGTGGGTTTGCCGGAAGCTGCAGTGCGTGAAAGTAAAGATCGTGTACGTTCAGCCATCATCAATAGCGGTTTTCAATTTCCCACCAAGCGCTTAACCATCAATCTGGCACCCGCCGATTTACCTAAAGATGGTTCCCGGCTGGATCTGCCGATTGCTTTGGGGATTCTGATTGCTTCTGGACAATTACCGGAACACAGTACCGAAGGCTTTGAATTTATAGGGGAACTGGCGCTGGATGGACATTTACGTCCCATTTCAGGGGCATTAACCATCGCTATGGCCTGCCAGCAGGCCCGACATCGTTTGCTGCTGCCCTGTGGTAATCTGGATGAAGCAAGCCAGCTTCCCGATTTTGAAGTCTATGCCGCGCAACATTTACAAGAGGTGTGTGCACATTTTTCGGGCAATGCCCAGCTGGTAGCTGCACCACAACGGCCAAACTCAGCCACATCTGCCTATGCATTTGATCTGGCCGATGTAAAAGGACAGTTGCGCCCACGCCGAGCGCTGGAAATTGCCGCTGCGGGCGGACATTCTTTATTATTTAAAGGCCCACCCGGCACAGGTAAAACCTTATTGGCATCTCGCCTGCCTTCAATTTTACCGCCGCTCAATGCACAAGAAAATCTTGAAGTCGCCAGTATTTATTCAGTGGCCAATGCCCCGCACAGTTTTGGCCAGCGTCCATTTAGAGCACCCCACCATACCGCTTCAGCCATTGCGCTAGTCGGTGGCGGTTCCCAACCCAAGCCAGGTGAAATCACCTTAGCGCATCTGGGTGTTTTATTTTTAGATGAATTACCTGAATTTGACCGCAAGGTGCTGGAAGTATTACGTCAACCGTTAGAATCCAAGGAGATTGTGATTTCTCGTGCGGCACGGCAAATGACCTTTCCGGCGAATTTCCAGTTTATTGCAGCCATGAATCCTTGCCCATGTGGTTATGCCTTTAATCAGGACAGCCGTTGCCAATGTTCCCCGGAAAGTATTCAACGCTATCAAAACCGGATCTCTGGCCCATTGCTGGATCGTATTGATTTGCATATTGATGTACCGCCGTTACAAGCCCAAGAGCTTCAAGACCGTACCCCCACCGAGAATTCTGCCAGTGTAAGACAACGCGTGATTACTGCCTACCAAAAACAGATCCAGAGACAACAATGTTTAAATCAGGCGTTGTCACCGAAGTTACTGGAACAACATGCCTTGTTAGATGACAGCTCAACAAAAATCATCGAAATGGCACAGCAGCGTCTCAACCTGTCTGCACGTGCCTATCATCGGGTATTGCGTGTTGCACGCACGATTGCCGATTTAGCCGAAAGTGATCTGATCTCAAGCAGTCATTTAACCGAAGCACTGTCCTATCGGGGCAATCAGACCTGAGTTTTTTCTTTTGACACCCCAACAAAAGTATCCATCAAAGTGCGGGTACTTTTGTGAAGCATGATTTTAAAAATAAACACTAGAAGATGGAATCATCGCCACCAAGCGAGATCAATATTCCAGACAAGCAATCTGATCATTCCTCCCTACACAACTTTCTCTCGGACTGGCGATTATGACCTACGACACGGTGCTAATTAGCTTAGGATTGTTTGCCTTCTGTGGTGGCCTGATTGACGCCGCAGTAGGTGGCGGGGGTTTAGTTCAAATCCCTGCGCTATTACATGCTTTACCCCAGCACAGCATGACCACCGTTTTGGGCACCAATAAACTGGCGGTATGGGCAGGTACTGTTTCCTCTATTTTTAGATATGTGAATAAAATTCAATTGGTCTGGAAGTTGCTCATCCCGACCATGCTATCAGCCTTTATCTTTGCCTTTGTGGGTGCAATGACTATTGCATATATTCCCAAGCAATTGATGAGCTATCTTGTGTTGTTTTTGCTCATCTTCATGGCGGTTTATACCTTTCTCAAGAAAGACTTAGGCACCCATAGCCGCTATGTGAACTGTGGAGCTAAAGAAATTGCTCTAGGAATCTTTTTTGGTGGACTCATCGGATTCTATGACGGTGTATTTGGGCCAGGGAGTGGCAGCTTCCTGTTGTTCTTGTTTGTCAAAGGCTTTGGCTTTGATTTTCTCAACGCCTCTGCATCAGCCAAAATTGTGAACATTGGCACCTTTAGTTCAGCACTTTTATTCTTTATCCCTACAGGTCATGTGCTGTGGGAAATTGGCTTAATGATTGCAGTCTGTAATGTCTTGGGCGCCTTCGTCGGGGTATTTCTGGCGCTGCGCTATGGTAGTCAGTTTATCCGGATATTTTTTCTGTTCCTGTTAGTCTTTCTGATTGTCAGGATGGGATTATCTATAGTCTGAATCTATCGCAAGTCATTATTTGATTTGAACGCTCTCTCAAACGAATATCTTTCCATATAAAAAGCCAGCAATAGAGCTGGCTTTTTGTTTATCCAAGCAAGCTTAGAAAGCTTTGGTCAAGGTAAATACTGCACCTGTTTCTGTACCACGTTTATACGGTTGGAAATCTGCATCAATATTAGTGCCTACTGCAGCCAGTTCAGCAGTCAGGCCAGACACGGATTTGACGCTATAGGTCACACCCACTTTCCAGTCGACATAATTATCGTCTTCACCACCGGTATCACTGAAGTCATAGTTATCTACTTTGGTATAGCCGACACTTGCCACTCCACCAAAGCCAGTATCCGCAAACGGAATGTTATAGGTAGCATTCACATACCAGCCATTCTCATCTGTACCTGCAAAATCATTGGTATAGTTCAAACTCCCCAGTAAACTGTCTCCAGAGGCCAATACATTTTTAAAGCCCAGTTTTGCGTAGAGTTCTAACCAGTTCAGGTCAGATGCACTTGGATAACCGTAATACCATAAACCAACATCTAAAGTCGGCTTACCTGCAAATGGTAGCTCAGTCGCATAGCCGACATAAGGGTCTAACTCGAGATGTGGATCAGCGCCACCGAAATTAACATTTGAGCCCCATACCCCCGCATAAAGACCAGATGAATGCGTTAATGCAAAACCGCCCTGTACCGCCGGATCAGATTGGGTTTGAGTAATACCACGATAACGATAATCTGTCGTTAACGCAGCCGTTCCTGAAAAACTCAGGCCGTATTGAGATAAGGTATTGGTCTCTTCTGCCATCGCAAAAGTTGAAGTGACAGCAAAAATACTCAACGCGATCGCTTTACATGCAAATTTCATCATCTTGATCTCCCCCATGATGGATATTCGACTGATTTAAGTTTTAAATTGCATCGCATAGTCAGTAGCAATTGCTGTGCCAACTCCATTTAAGCCCCTATTCAACTTGGTTTTATCCAATAACCTCTTTTGACTTAGATTTTTACGTTTTCCAAGTGAGTCCCTTACTGTAATCCTCTGAGTTTTTGAACTATTAAGATGCATTCATCCATTTAAGATTATTTTTCGCACAAAAAAGTGGCATATCTTGAACTGCAAAAACATATAGCTTGCTTAAAATATAGGCATTTCGTTATAAAAACAGGCGATGTGCTATAAAAGTGCATAGTTAAAAACTTAAATCCGACTGAACTTTTGTAACTTTTAGAACGGTCAGTCATTGCCATTCGTCGGGATGTCATTTTTTGCAAATCAAGCTGAATATTTTTTAAACAAAGAAAAAATAAATATTTAAAATAAAAGAAAAATTACCTCAATAAATCACATAGTTTCATTCAAACCAAACAAAAAATAACCAGATTATTTTACATCCAAAATAAATAATATTATTATTTAAAATCAACAACTTAAATTTATAATGTACATTTTTTAAACAAGAAATAAATCATAAAATTTTATAAGTATTTTATTTAAAAATAATTAAAATTTTTTAATAAAAATCTATCTTTTTTATGCATAACTTATACAATTGATCAAAATTTCGGTCTTATCCCAAATTTATTATTTCTAATGAGGCGAGCTATGCCAAAGGCAAAGAAACTTACTTTAGCGGTTTTGATTAATGCCGCGTTAATTACCTCAACATATGCAAGCGAACAAAGCGAAGCAAAAGGACTTGTTGAAGATGCCAAAGGGGATATTTTATTCCGTACTGGTTATTTAAATCGTGACAAAAAGAATGGTGTCGAAGACACTAGCTCATATGCTCAGACGGCAATGGTGAAACTGGAAACTGGTTTTACTCAAGGTTTAGTTGGCTTTGGCGCTGGTGTGATCGGCGATGGCTCTTTTAAATTAGGCTCAAACAATAATGCCGGTAATGGCATGATTCCGAAACACCCAGATGGTTCTGCTTATGATCACTGGGCACGTGGCGGCGGTTTTGTAAAAGCACGAATCTCGAATACGACTGTGACTTATGGTACACAAGTTCTCGATATTCCTGTTTTAGCAAGTAATACTGCACGTTTAGTACCGGAATATTTTGAAGGTGTCTTGGCTACTAGCCGTGAAATTAACGGTTTAGAGTTAACTGCGGGTAAATTCACTAAAGACCAGTACTCTGATCAAATCAATACTGATGGCCGCAAACTTGATCGTGCCGTGGTTTGGGGTGCAAAATACAAATTTGATGATAACTTGAGTGCATCTTACTTTGGCTTGGACAGCAAGGATAAACTCGATCGTCATTATGTCAATGCCAACTATAAACAACCCTTGAATCAAGAAGGTAGTGCGCTGACTTATGACTTAAGTGCTTACCATACCAAATGGGATGAAAAGGCAAGTACCTATTCAAGTACCACTGATGACTTGTCTAATCGTAAAAATACCATTTGGGCGCTTTCTACGACCTATAATACGGGTCCACACAGCGTGATGCTGGCTTACCAGCAGAACAATGGTAATACCGGTTATGACTATGGTGAAAACGCTGACGGCGCACAAAGTATCTATTTACCAAACTCTTACCTGTCTGACTTTATTGGTAACAGCGAAAAATCTGCACAGTTGCAATATAACGTCGACTTTGGTGGCTATGGCGTACCAGGATTAAGCTGGACCACTGCCTACGTCTATGGTTGGGATATCAAAGTCAAGAATTTGACTGATAATGCACATGAACGTGAATTCTTTAACCAAGTGAAATACACGGTTCAATCTGGTTTTGCTAAAGATGCGAGCTTACGTTTACGTCACTCGTATTACCGTGCAAGTGATGAATATCAAACAAATGCCTACATTGGTGACACCAACGAATGGCGTATCTGGCTTGATATTCCTGTGAAATTATTCTAATTCACAGTTGATCAAGCAATAAAAAAACTCCATTCAAATGAATGGAGTTTTTTTATGACCCGATTTTAAAAATTTAAAACCTGGCCCAGCATTTCAAAGTTACTTTTTAGCAGCTTCGATTGCTTTAAGTACTTCAGCTTTAGCAACGTCAGCACCTTCCCAACCACTGATTTTTACCCATTTACCAGGCTCTAAATCTTTATAGTGGGCAAAGAAGTGCTCAACTTGGCTGATCAACAATGGCGGAAGATCCGTATATTCTTGAACATCTTTATAAAGTGGAGATAATTTTTCGTGTGGAACAGCGATCAATTTCGCATCGATACCACCGTC
>PJUK01000203.1_pt1 | contig 29362 bp, 23 predicted proteins | sample 1512211 | NCBI WGS metagenome assembly PJUK01 (sample SAMN08177668, study PRJNA422409) | Feces metagenome, whole genome shotgun sequencing project.
CAGCACGAAGCCGTCGTCACCACCGAGGGCCCGGTCCTGGTGCTGGCCGGCGCCGGCACCGGCAAGACGCGGGTGCTGACGACGCGCCTGGCCCACATCCTCGCCACCGGCCGCGCCCGGCCGTGGGAGATCCTGGCCGTCACCTTCACCAACAAGGCCGCGCGCGAGATGCGCGAGCGGATCACCCACATCATCGGCCCGGAAGCCGAAGGCCTGCGGTGGCTGGGCACCTTCCACTCGGTGGCCGCCCAGATCCTGCGCCGCCACGCCGAGCTGGTGGGGCTGAAGTCGAACTACACGATCATCGACACCGACGATAACGAACGGCTGCTCAAGCAGTTGATCGAGGCCGAGAACATCGACGCCAAGCGCTGGACGCCGCGCATCCTGTCGGGCCTGATCGACGCCTGGAAGAACCGCGGCTGGACGCCCGACCGCGTGCCGCCCAGCGAGGCCGGCGAGTTCGCGAACGGCAAGGGCATCAGCCTCTATCGCCAGTACCAGGAGCGCCTGCGCATCCTGAACGCCTGCGATTTCGGCGACCTCCTGCTGCACAACATCACGATCTTCACCGGCAACCCCGACGTGCTGGCCGACTTCCAGCGGCGCTTCCAGTACGTGATGGTCGACGAGTACCAGGACACCAACGTCGCGCAGTACCTGTGGCTGCGCCTCTTGGCACAGGGCCGCCAGAACGTCTGCTGCGTGGGCGACGACGACCAGTCGATCTACGGCTGGCGCGGGGCCGAGGTCGACAACATCCTGCGCTTCGAGCGCGACTTCCCCGGCGCCAAGGTCGTGCGGCTGGAGCGCAACTACCGCTCGACCGAGCACATCCTGGCCGCCGCCTCGACCCTGATCACCGCCAACAAGGGACGCCTGGGCAAGACCCTGTGGACCGAGGCCAGCGGCGGCGAGAAGGTCAAGGTTTCGGGCGTCTGGGACGGCGAGGCCGAAAGCCGGATGGTCGCCGACGAGATCGAGAAGGCCAAGAAGGCCGGCCGCCGCTACAACCAGATGGCCATTCTCGTTCGCGCCAGCTTCCAGATGCGCGCCTTCGAAGAGCGCTTCGTGATGCTGCAGATCCCCTACAAGGTGGTCGGCGGCCCGCGGTTCTTCGAGCGGGCGGAAATCCGCGACGCCCACGCCTATCTGCGCCTGATCCAGTCGCCCGACGACGATCTGGCCTTCGAGCGCATCGTCAACACGCCCAAACGCGGCATCGGCGACACCTCGGTGCAGAAGCTGCTGCAGATCGCCCGCAGCGAAGGGATCTCCACCGTCGAGGCGGCGCGGGTGATCATCGGCAGCGACGACCTGCCGGCCCGCACCCGCACGGCGCTCAGCAACTTCATCCGCGACCTCGACCGCTGGCGCGCCCAGATCGGAAACATGCATCACCAGCGCGTGCTGGAGATGGTGCTGGAGGAAAGCGGCTACACTGACGCCCTGCGCCTGGACAAAGGCCCGCAGAGCCAGACGCGCCTGGAAAACCTCAAGGAACTGGTCCAGTCGATGGGCCAGTTCGACAGCCTGGAGGCCTATCTGGAGCACGTGTCGCTGGTCATGGACCTCGACCGCGAGGCCACCGGCGACGCCGTCTGGATCATGACCCTGCACTCGGCCAAGGGCCTGGAGTTCCCGCTGGTGTTCCTGCCCGGCTGGGAGGAAGGCGTGTTCCCCAGCCAGCGCAGCATGGACGACAAGGGCGAGAAGGGCCTCGAGGAAGAGCGGCGCCTGGCCTATGTGGGCATCACCCGCGCCCGCGAGGAGGCCCGCATCAGCTTCGTGGCCAACCGGCAGGTCTATGGCCGCTGGACCAGCCAACTGCCCAGCCGCTTCGTCGACGAACTGCCGCTGGAGCACGTCGATGCGGGCTCGGAGACCGGCTATTACGGCGGCGGTCCGGGCATGCAGCAGACGGTGTCCTCGCGCTGGGACGATCCCGGCGTCAGCGCCTTCCAGAGCGGCAGCTACGACAGCCCCGGCTGGAAGCGGGCCCAGGACCGGGTGCAGCAGACCGCACGCGGTTTCGGCGAACGCTCCGGCGGAACCGCCTGGCGCGGCGGCGGCTCGGCCGCCCGCGCCAAGCCGATCGAGGGCGAAGGCCGCCTGGTGGCCGTCTCGGCGCCCACCAACAGCGCCTACAGCCGCGGCGACCGCGTGTTCCACGTCAAGTTCGGCTACGGCAAGGTCGCCTCGATCGAGGGCAACAAGCTGACCGTCAACTTCGACAAGGCCGGCGAGAAGAAGGTCATCGACAGCTTCGTCGAAAAGGCCTGACGCACTCGATGCGGGAATTTCTCACATTTCAATTTTAGCGCGCACCTAAAGCTTGACCACCGCCCCGAGGCCGATCGATGCTCGCATTGAGCGCCAATCAGCCAAGGACACTTCATGCGCGAACTTACGATGGAAGAGCTGGATCTGGTCGCCGGCGGGCTGCAGACCTACGACGGCGACGGCATCACCATCGTCGACGACGGCATCGGCGGCGACGGCGATGGTGACGGCGCGGATGGCTGGGACGGCTGGTGGGACGGCGGCTATGACGGGGGCGGCGGAGGCGGCGGCGGTTCGACCGACCCGCAGGCCGACTACGGCCCCGACCAGCAGGCGCGCGACGCCGCCCAACTCTTCTTCCAGGCCGCTGCCGCCGAAGGTCACGACCTGGCCTATCGCGAGCGCGCCGCCTTCATCCTGCGCAACGACGACGGCAGCTACAGCCTGGGCCCGATCGCCGAAGGCGCGCCGCTGAGCGGCTCGGTCAGCCCCAACACCAGCGGCGTCACGCCGTGGAACGTCGTCGGCATGATCCAGAACCAGTCCGACGGTTCGATCACGCCCTCGGCCAGCGAGACGACGCTGATCACCAGCTATCAGAACGCGATCTACGACAATGGCGGCACGCAGGAGTTCCGCCTCTATGTCGTGGGCGGCGACGGCAAGATTTACGTCTACGACAAGGACAACATGAACAACGGCCCGTCGAACACCGAGATCTCCGGCGGATAGGCGCGGCGGTCGGCGCCCCTGCCCGCATGGGACCAGGAGGCGCCGACCTTCGTCAGGCGCTCGCGGGCGTCAGGCCTTGGCGGGCGCCGGCGCAGCCTGTTTGGCGACGGCCGGCTTCTTGCGGCGCTTGGGCAGGCCCGAAGGATTGCCCCAGAAGGTCACCACGGCCAGCGTGCCCAACAACGTCAGGGCCAGCCCCGACACCGTCATCACCAGGCGATAGGGCAGCCCCCCGACCTTGGCCGCGTGCAGCGGGAAGTCGGCGTTGGTGATGCGCGAGCCCAGCGGCATGGCCTGGGCGTCGCGCGAGGCCACCATCTTGCCGGTCGCCGGATCGAACCAGGCCATGCTGCGGCCGTTGGGCAGCCACTCGGCCTGCTGGCGCAGGCGGATGGAGACAAGGCCGCCGGTCTTGGCCGGCAGGCCGATGGTGCGCACCTCCGCCCCCGGGAAGCGGGCCTGGGCCTGGCCGATCACCTTGGCCCAGTCGAGGTCTGCGGCCAGCTTGCCGCCCTTGATCTTCGGCGCGGCGGCGGCCTTCTCCATCGCAGCGGGCGAGGTGAACGGCGCGCGCAGGGCCTGGGAGAACCATTTCAGGTTCATGGTCGCCCCCGTCGCCAGCGACAGGATCAGCAGCGGCGCGACCAGCACGCCGAGGTCGCGGTGATGATGGACGATGGCCGCCCGCTTCATCATCCGCGGCCAGGCCCGCAGGTGGAACATCCGTCGGGTCGGCCACCACAGGATCAGCCCCGTGACCACGAAGGCCAGGCCGAACAGACCCGCGATCCCGCCGACGATCTCGCCCGCATCGCCCGCGAACAGGTGATGGTGGAAATCGAACAGCCACACCTCCGGCCGGGCCCAGTTGCGGGTCCAGGCCTGGACGATGACGCCGTCCTGGTCGGCATAGGCGCCCTTCTCGGTCTCGCCGGGATAGGACAGCTTGTGCAGGCCCTTGCGCTCGGTCGCCAGCACGATCGAGCGCGGACGCTCCTGCGCCGCGAAGATGCGGGAGGCCGCCGCCGCCAGGGTCGCGGTGTCCTGCCGTTGGGCGTCGGCCGCGTGGGGCACGGTGGCGCGCAGGAAGGCGTCCTCGTGCACCAGCAGGGCGCCGGTCAGGCCCAGCACCGCCAGCAGAAGGCCGATCAGACCGCCCGACCAGCGGTGCAGGAGCCGCAGGATCTTCATCAGAAGCGCGCCATCCAGCCGAGCGTCGCGGTGCGGCCGCGACCGGCGTAGAACTTGTCCTTGGCCGGGGCCACGGTGTCGGAATTGTAGCTGATGTACTGCTTGTTCAGGAGGTTCAGCACGCCCAGCGACAGGTCGCCCACCGGCAGTTCGTAGCGCACGAAGGCGTCGGTCAGGGTGTAGCCGTCGAAGTCGTCCTTCACGAGCGCATTGCTCATGTCGCGCTCCAGATAGGCCCGCACCTGCAGGCGCAGGGCCCACTTTCCGGTCTGGTAGTCGGCGGCCAGGTTGATGCGGTCGGGCGAGATGTTGGCCCCGTCCAGGTCGGTGTCCAGGCGACCGTCGCCGTTGGCGTCGGTCTCGCCGCGAAGGCGGGCGTAGCCGGCCGACAGGTCCAGGCCCTCGACCGGGGTCTTGGCCTTGACGTTGAACTCCAGGCCCTCGATGGCGACCTTCTGGCGCTGCACGTCGAAGATGCCGCCCGAGTTCTTGACCAGCAGCTGGCCCAGCTTCGACGACGACCAGAAATAGGCGACGCTGGCGTCGAACGGCCCGCGCTTCCACTCGCCGCCGATCTCGCGGTTGTTCGACACGATCGGCTCGATGCTGAGATAGGTGTCGACGTCGACGCCGTCGATGTTGATCGACCGCAGGATCCGACCGACGTCGGGCACGGTGTAGCCCTCGGCGTAGCTGGCGTAGAGGCGCAGGCCCCGCGCCGGCTCGAAGACCACCCCGCCGTTGGCCAGGGTGGCCTTGAAGTCGGGATTGCCGCCCGCGACCCTGCGCGAGCCGTACGAGGCCAGGGTCACGAAGTCGTCGACCTTCAGCTCGACGTTCTCGAAGCGCACGCCGCCAGCCAGGCGCAGCTTGCCGTCCAGCAGGGCGTAGTTGCCCTGGATGAAGGGCGCGAGGCTCTGGAACTTGGTCGGCGGCACCCAGGCGCGGCCGGTGGCGATCAGCATCTGCTCGGTGCGGTCGTTCATGGCGTCCAGGCCCACCGTGGCGGTCAGGCCCTCGATGCCCGGCACTTCGCGCTCGTAGTTCATGCGCGCGCCCAGCTTGCGCGAACGGTTCGACGACTGGTCGAACAGCGTGCCCGTAGGCGCGATGCGCACGTCCTGGAAGGTGGCGCTGATGTCACCGCCGAAGGTGTCGCGCGAGCGGTTGTAGAAGACCTGGGCGGTGAAATCGCCGCCCAGCAGGTCGCTGTCGCTCAGCTGGGCCGAGACGGTCTCGACGCGATTTGCGGCCGGCGCGCCGGGGACAGGACCGCGGATCGAGGTGGTCGGCAGGCGCCTTGCCCGATTGCCGTCGGTGACGGCCGGCGCCGTGCCGGTGACGGTCACGTAGTCGCCATCGCCCTTCAGTTCGAAGCGGTTGGCGACCAGGTCGAGGCGGACGGTGTCGTTCAGCTGCCAGCCAAAGCGGCCGAAGAACGACAGGGCCTTGGAATCCTGGACGTCGCCCTGGGTGTTGTCCATGCCGATGCGACGGCCGTCGGCGTCGTAGAAGGCGCCGCGCTTCTCGTAGGCGACGCCGGCGGTGACGTCGAACGCCCCCTGCCGCCAGGCGACCAGGCCGCCGACCTTGGCGCCGACGCTGTCGCCCATGTCATGGCCGATCGTGGTCTGGGTCAGCACCTTGCCCGAGATCCCGTCCTTGCGCGGCGGACCGACCGTGACCTGGTTGACCACCCCGCCGGTGGCGCCGATGCCCTGCAGGGCGTTGGAGCCGTAGATCAGCTCGACGCGCTCGACGAAGAACGGATCGATCGTGTAGCCGTCGCGCGAACCGTCGCGGATCGGCGTCGACTGCGGAATGCCGTTGATGGCGAACAGCGGCGAGCGGCCGCGCAGGCTCTCGCCCGAACCCGACAGCTTCTCGCGGGTCGGCGAGAACGAGGGCGACAGGTTCGAGATGGCGTCGACCACCGAGCCGCTGACGGCCAGTTGCTGGGAAAGTATCTCGCTTTCGATCACGTCCACCGTCAGCGGCAGGGCCGTGACCGGCAGCTTGGTGCGGGCGGCCGTGACGACCACCTGCTCGACGTCGCTCGCCTGGCCTTGCGAGGCCTGGGCGTGGGCGGCGGCGCCCGTCGAGAGCGCCGCCAGGCTGAGCGTCGAGAACAGGGCGCGCCGGGCGGCGGCGCGCGAGAAACGAAGTCGCATGGACCATCCCTTGAAACGAGACGGCGGCTATAGGCGCAACTGCGACTGAGTTTCAATCCTGAAATCTTGTCCGACAGGCGATCAGGCGCCCTGCTCCATCGCGGCCATGTCCATGTACATCACCTCCCAGACGTGGCCGTCGGGGTCCTGGAAGCTGGCGCCGTACATCGGACCCATGTCCATGATCGGCTTCCATGCCTTGCCGCCGTTGGCCAGGGCCTTGGCCAGCAGGTCGTCGACCTCCTCGCGGCTGCCGGCCGAAAGGCAGGTCAGGACCTCGGTGGCCGCATGGGCGTCGCTGATCTCGCCGGTGATGAACTGGCGGAACTTGTCGTGCGTCAGCAGCATCACGAAGATCGTCTCCGACACCACCACGCAGGCGGCGGTCTCGTCGCTGAACTGCGGATTGATGGAAAAGCCCAGGGCCTCGAAGAAGGCCTTGGAACGGCCAAGGTCGGCGACCGGCAGGTTGACGAAGATCATGCGCATTGTGGCGGCTCCCTAGTGTTGGTTGTCGGGCCAAGGACGCGCGCGGCGGCCCCGTCCCGACAGCCTGCCCGAACTTTCTGTCGGGCTTTTTTGTCTTCAGGCCTTCACGCGGGCCGGATTGCCGACCGCCGTCGCGCCGGCCGGCACGTCGCGGGTGACCACCGCCCCGGCCCCGATCACCGCGCCGTCGCCGATGGTCACGCCCGGGACGATGATCGCCCCGCCGCCGATCCAGACGTCCTTGCCGATGATCACCGGCCGTCCGAACTCCAGCCCCGTCTTGCGGGTGTCGGCGTCGCGCGGGTGGTCGGCGGCGAAGATCTTCACGTGCGGGCCGATCATGGTGCGGTCGCCGATGGTCACCGCCACCACGTCCAGGATCACGCAGCCGAAGTTCATGAACACCCCGTCGCCCAGGGTGATGTTGTAGCCGTAGTCGCAATGGAACGGCGCGCGGATGTTGGCCCCGCCCCCGACGCTGGCGAAGCGCTCGACCAGCAGGACCTGGCGCTGGGCGATCGTCTGGCCGGGCGCGTTGTAGCGCTCCATCCAGGCCAGGGCCTGCTCCTGGTCGGCGACGATCTCGGCGTCCACCGGGTCGTAGAGATCGCCGGCCAGCATGCGCTCTTTGTGGGTGCGATTGTCGGTCAAGGCGGCCTCCGTATACGAAACAGACCCCGGGGATGGACCGGCGGCGGGCTGCAAACAATGAAAAACGGACCCCAGCCCGCCTGATCGCCTGTCGAGCGCTCACGCAATGGGAACATCCGCTCCCGGAGCGCAGCCGAAAGTTGCTCCCACGGTTAGCTTGGCTATTGTCCGCGCGAGTACCAAGGGGGCTTTCGATGAGAGTTTTGAGCATCGCCGCGGCGATCCTGGCCGCGGCCGGGAGCGCGCACGCCGGATCGCGCACGGTCCTTTACGGCCCGGCGCCGTCGTGGATCTCGCCGCCGCCCGCTCCCACCGGAACCGCCGCCCCGGACGGCGCGGCCGTGCAGGTGCTCTACACCGACACCCAGATCCGCATCGGGGCCGACGGCGACGAGTTCTACACCGCCTACCGGATGAAGATCCTCAAGCCCGAGGCCCTGTCCATCGGCAACGTCTCGGCGGTGTGGAACCCCAGCTCCGACGACCTGAAGGTCCACCGCCTGCGCATCCTGCGCGACGGGCGCGAGATCGACATCCTGGCCAAGACCAAGTTCACCGTGCTCCAGCGCGAGAACAACCTCGAAATGTCGACCCTGTCGGGCGACCTGACCGCAACGCTGCAGGCGCCGGGCCTGCAGGTGGGCGACGAGGTCGAGTTCGCCGCCACCACCAAGCGGCGCGACCCCACGCTGGGCCAGCATTCGCAAGGCGGCATGGTCCTGCCCCCGACCGAGACCGCAGGCGCCTACCGCATGCGGCTGACCTGGCCCAAGGGCCGCGACCTGACCTGGCGCGCCACGCCCGACCTGGGCGCCCTGAAGCCTGTCGAGCAGGGCTCCGACTACGTCCTCGACGTCGAGATGCGCGATCCCAAGAGCGCCATCGCCACCGACGGCGCGCCGCTGCGCTACAACATGCGGCGGCTTGTGCAGTTCAGCGGCTTTTCCGACTGGGCCGACGTCTCGCACCTGATGCTGCCGCTGTACGAGCAGACCTCGGCCCTGGCGCCCAACTCGCCGATCAAGGCCGAGGCGGACCGCATCGCCGCCTCCACGACCGATCCACTGGCGCGCGCCACCGCGGCCCTCGCCCTCGTCCAGGAGCGCATCCGCTATGTCTTCGTCGGGCTCGACGACGGGGCCTATCGCCCGGCGAGCGCCGACGAGACCTGGAAGCGCCGCTACGGCGACTGCAAAGGCAAGACCGTGCTGCTGCTGGCCCTGCTGCGCGAACTGGGCGTTCCGGCCGAGGCGGTGCTGGTCAACACCCAGAGCGACGACGGCGTCAACGAGCGCCTGCCCATCGCCGCGGCCTTCGACCACGTGCTGGTCCGCGCCGTGATCGACGGCCGGACCTACTGGCTGGACGGCACCCGCATGGGCGACACCGACCTGACCCGCCTGCCCGAACCGTCGTTCCGCTGGGTCCTGCCGCTGCGCGCGGGCGCTGTGTCGCTGGAGCCCGTGGCCGCCGTGCCGCCGGTTCTGGCCGAGGGCGCGATGGCCCTGACCATCGACGCCTCGCGCGGCGTGGACAAGCCGGCCCGGGTTAGCGGCGAGCAGATCATCCGCGGCGACGCCGCCTTCGGCTTCAAGGTCGGCATGTCCCAGCTGTCGAAGGACGACGCCGAGCGCAAGCTCAAGGCCTACTGGGCGGACTCCTACACCTGGGTCGATCCCGAGACCGTCGCCTGGCGCTATGACGAGGCCCGCAACACGGTGATCCTGACCTTCGAGGGCGAAGGCGAGATGGAGTGGGAAGGCGACGCCGAGAACGGCCGTTACTACTACCTCAACATCGTCGGCTTCGGCGCGCCCGCGCCGATGCGGCGTCCGCGCGAGCAGGACCAGACCGCGCCCTGGATGACCGACTTCCCCAGCTACAACCGCTGGAGCGCCACCGTGCGTCTGCCGCCGGAAAAGGACGGCTGGAAGTGGGGCTATGCGATGGACTCGATCAACGCCCTGATCGGCGGCGTGTCCTACGAACGCGAGACGTTCATGGACCACGGCGTGCTGCGCGCGGTCACCAGCCGCCGCACCCTCGTGCCGGAGATCAGCGCCGAAGAGGCAAAGCTGGTCGGCAAGCAGGCCAGCAAGTTCGACGACCAGGTGCCGCGGATCTATCAGTTCAAGGCCGACCCGAAGGAAACCGCCAAGACCGCCTGGCCGATCGCCATCGCCAAGGCCGATGACGGCACCGTGCTCGCCGGGATCGGCGACTATCTCTACGCCGACGACCAGTACGACAACGCCCTGCTGGCCTACGAACGCGCTCTGACGGTCAGCCCAGGCTTCCGCCTGGCCGTGCGCGGCAAGACCGACGTGCTGCGCGAACGGGACGGCGACGCCAAGGCCCTGGCCTACGCGACTGCGGCGCTCAAGGCCGACGACGATCCCGTGCTGGCCATCAAGCGCGCGATCCTGCTGATCCGCATGGGCCGGGCTTCCGAAGGCATGGCCGCGCTCGAGGCGGCCTACGCCGCCAACGCCGACGACGCCGAGGTGGTCGGGGCCTATTCCGACGCCATGGTGCGGCAGAACCTTTTCGACAAGGCCCTGGCCTCGGCCGACGCCGCCGTCAAGCTGGAGCCCGAAAGCGCGCTGCAGCGCCGCCGGCGGGCCGCCGTCCTGATCGTGATGAACCGCCCGGCCGACGCGCTGGTCGACTTCGACACCGCGCTGCGCCTGGAGCCGACGGCCTACCAGAACCTGCTCAACCGCGCCGAGGCCTATCGGCGGCTGGGTCGGCTGGACGACGCCGTGGCCGACCTCGACGAGGCAGACCGCATGGCCCCGACGGAGGTGGGCGCGCTGGACCAGCGCGAACGGTTGCTGCGGCTTTCCGGGCGCGGCGTCGAAGCCGCCGCGCTCTACGACGCCCGCATCCCCGGCGACACCGACGGCCAGGTGTTCAACAGCCGCTGCTGGTCGCGCGCGCTGGCCGGCGTCGAACTGGCCAAGGCCGAGGCCGACTGCGCCGAAGCCGTCAAGCGCTCGCCCGCCGCGGCCGGTTTCTGGGACAGCTACGCCCTGGTGGCCCTGCGCGACGGCCGGCTCGACGAGGCGGTGCGCCGCTACGACACGGCGCTGAAGTTCGACGCCAAGCTGTCGGAGGCGCTGTTCGGCCGGGGCCTGACCAAGCTGCGCAAGGGTGACGAGGCGGGCGGCCGCGGCGACATCGCCGCGGCCGAAGCGATCTATCCGCTGGCCGGGCGCGAGCTGGCCGAGGCCGGCCTCAAGCCCTGATCACCCCTGCCCCAGCCGCTGGGCCAGGGCCGCCACGAACAGGCGGACCTTGGCCGGCGCCTGGCGGGCCGTGGGATAGACGGCCCAGATCGACCACCCCGGCAGGGCGGCGTCCTCCAGCGGAAGTTCGACGAGGCGTCCGGCGGCCACCTCGTCGCGCACGTCCCAGGCCGACAGCGGCGTGACGCCCAGCGCCCCCAGGCAGGCCTGGTGCAGCCCTTCGACCCCGCTGGCGGTGAAGCGGCCAGCGATCTTCTGCTGGACCTGGCGGCCGCCCGCCTCGAAGGCCCAGTGGGTGGCGCCGCTCATCACCAGGCAGTCGTGCTCGGCCAGGTCGGCGAGCTTTCGCGGAACGCCGCGTCGCTCCAGATAGTCCGGCGCGGCGTAGAGGGCGCGCGGATTGTCGGCCAGGCGGCGGGCGACCAGCGAGTTGTCGCGCAGCGGGGCGATGCGGACGGCCAGGTCGACGCCGCCGGCGACGATGTCGACCACGCTGTCGGTCAGCAGCAGGTCGATCGAGACCTCGGGATTGGCGTGCATGAACTCGGCCGCCGCCGGCGCCACCACCTTGCGGCCGAAAGCGGCCGAGGCGGTGATCCGCAGCAGGCCCGAGGCCCCGGCGTCCGACGGCCGGATGGCCGCGCGCGCGGCGGCCTCGCCCTCCAGCATGGCCTGGGCGTGCGGCAGGAAGGCCTCGCCCTCGGTGGTCAGCGACAGCGAGCGGGTGGTGCGATGCACCAGCCTGGCCCCGACCTCCTGCTCCAGCGCCGCCATGCGGCGCGAGGCGGCCATCGGGGTGATGCCGAGACGTCGCGCGGCGCCCGCCAGGCTGCCGGCCCGGGCCGCTTCCACGAAGACGCCGACGTCGGCGAGATCCATTCTATCGAATTCCGTTATGCCAGCTTACCGCAAGGCCATACTATAAACGATCATGGGATGCTCTATATAGCTCGGCGACTGACACGGAACGCCGCCCCTTCCCCCCAACCCGGGCGGCCTGGAGCCGATCATGAGCACCGCCGCCCTTCCCGCTGACTCCACGCCCGCCCTGGGCCGGGGCCTGACCTTCGCCATGGCCGCCGCCGCCGGCCTGGCCGTGGCCAACATCTACTACAACCAGCCGATGCTGGGCCTGATCGAGCGCGACCTGCCCGGCGCGGCGACGGCCTTCGTGCCCACCGCCACCCAGCTGGGCTACGCCGCCGGCCTCTTCCTGCTGACACCGCTGGGCGACCGGATGGAACGCAAGAGCCTGATCGTCGGCCAGTTCCTGGTGCTGGCCGCAGCCCTGGTCGCCGCCGCCCTGGCGCCCAGCACCGCCCTCCTGCTGCTGGCCTCGCTGCTGGTCGGCGCCGGGGCCACGGTGGCCCAGCAGATCGTGCCCTTCGCCGCCCACCTGTCGGCGCCGGAAAAACGCGGCGCCACCGTCGGCACGGTGATGTCGGGCCTGCTGTGCGGCATCCTGCTTTCGCGCACCCTGGCCGGGTTCGTGGCCACCCACGGCGGCTGGCGGGCGATGTTCTGGCTGGGCGCGCCGATCGCCCTGGCCGCGGCGGCCCTGATGGCGCTGGCCCTGCCGCGCAGCAAGCCCGACACCGACCTCTCCTACGCCGAGCTGCTGGCCTCGCTGGGCAAGCTGTGGCGCGAGTTTCCGGAACTGCGCCTGGCGGCCCTGACCCAAGCCAGCCTGTTCGCCGCCTTCACCGCCTTCTGGACCATCCTGGCCCTGCAGCTGCAGCAGCGCTTCTCGCTGGGCGCCGACGTGGCCGGTCTGTTCGGGATCGTCGGCGTGGTCGGCGTGCTGGCCGCCCCGGTCGCCGGCCGCATCGCCGACAAGCGCGGCCCGCACCTGACCATCGCGCTGGGCGCGGTGCTGACCCTGGCCTCCTGGATCCTGTTTGGAACCTGGGTTTCGATCGCCGGCCTGCTGGTGGGCGTCGTGCTGCTCGACTTCGCGGTGCAGGGCTCGCTGGTCTCGAACCAGCACCTGGTCTACGCCCTGCGGCCCGAGGCCCGGGCGCGACTGAACACCCTGTTCATGGGCGGGATGTTCCTGGGCGGCGCGGCCGGCTCGGCCGCCGCGGCGGCGGCCTGGAACCTGGGCGGCTGGAGCAGCGTGGCCCTGATGGGCGCGGGCCTGGCGGCCATCGCCACCGTGCTGCAGATGACGAGCCTGAAGCGGCGGCGCTGAGGCCGCCGCGCACGCCTCACTCCGTCGAGTGCTCGACCGCCAGCGCCAGGTCGAGCGCCCGGGCGGCTTCCTCGCCGGTGACCACGGGACGCGGGGCCTCGCCGCGCACGGCCTTGAGGAAGCCGGCGACGCTCTGGCCCAGGGGATCCTTGCCGGCCGGGGTCTCGGTGAAGTCCTCGATCAGCGGGAACGGGGTGGTGTTGCGGAAGGTGCGGGCCAGGAAGTCGATCTCGACCTCGCCCGACGGATAGACCACCTTCATCGTCCGCTCGCGGGCCTGCGCCACGCGCGAGCTGTCGAACACGGCGGTGAAGCCGTTGGCGAAGGTCGCCTCGACCTTCACCCAGTCCAGGCCATAGCCGCGATCGGCCTCGCCCTCGCCTTCCACCGCCACCGGATCGGCGGCGCAGAGCGCCAAAGCCAGATCGATGTCGTGGATCATCAGGTCCAGCACCACCGAGACGTCGAGATTGCGGTCCGACGGCGTGCCGCGACGCACCGCTTCCAGTCGCGTGGGCTGCTCGGGAATGTCCAGCAGGCCCATGGCCTGGAACACGACCCGTTCCTGGTGGCCGCAGGCCAGCGGCACGCCGGCCTTGGCCGCGGCGGCGATCAGGGCGTCGGCGTCCTCGGGGCTCACCGCCAGGGGCTTTTCGGAATAGACCGGCTTGCCCGCCTTCAGCGCCGCCAGCGCCGCCTTGGCGTGGTGCACGGCCGGCGTGGCGACGGTGACGACGTCGACGGCGGCCAGGAAGGCGTCCATGTCGTCATAGGCCGCCGCGCCCAGCGGACCGGCCAGGGCCTGCGCACGCGACAGGTCGATGTCGAACACGGCCACCAGCTCGACGCCCGGCAGTTCGACATATTTCTTCGCGTGGTAGCCACCGAACACGCCGGCGCCGACAACACCGGCTTTGAGAGCTTGGACTTGCGCTTCTTGGGTCATGGGCCCGTCTCTAGCCGCTTCGACGAAGCGCGAAAAGCTTTGGCGGCGGAGACGAGCCGGCGCTAAACATTCGTTTGAACCAGAACATGAAGGGAGGTCGCCATGACCACGTCGCGTGAGATCCGCCTCAAGAGCCGCCCCGTCGGCGTGCCGACCGCCGAGAACTTCGAACTGGCCAGCGTCGAGCTGCCGCCGCCCGGCGACGGCGAGATCCAGGTCAAGAACCTCTACATGTCGGTCGACCCCTACATGCGCGGCCGCATGACCGACCGGAAGAGCTATGTGCCACCGTTCGAACTGGGCAAGGCCCTGCAGGGCGGCGCGGTCGGCGAGGTCACGGCCTCCAACGATCCGGACTTCAAGGTCGGCGACATCGTCAGCTCGATGTTCGGCTGGCGCGAGGCCTACAACGCCAACCCCAAGGCCCTGACCGCCGCAGGCCCGATGGGCGGGATCATGCGCCTCAGCACCCACGGCATGCCGCCCCAGACCTTCCTGGGCGTGGCCGGCATGCCCGGCATGACCGCCTATGCCGGCCTGCTGCGCGTGGCCGCCCTCAAGGAAGGCGACATCGTCTTCGTCTCGGCCGCCGCCGGCGCGGTGGGCTCGGTCGTCTGCCAGATCGCCAAGATCAAGGGCCACACGGTGATCGGCTCGGCCGGCGGGCCCGAGAAGGTGGCCTTCCTCAAGGAGATCGGCGTCGACCACGTGATCGACTACAAGGCCACGCCCGACGTGACCGCCGAACTGGCCAAGGTCGCGCCCAAGGGCATCGACGTCTATTTCGAGAACGTCGGCGGCGTGCACCTGGAAGCCGCCCTCAATTCGGCCCGCCCCTTCGGCCGCTTCGCCCTGTGCGGGATGATCTCGCAGTACAACGAGACCGGCCGCCCGACCGGCCCGGCCAACATCATCCAGGCGGTGGGCAAGAGCCTGCGGCTGGAGGGCTTCATCGTCTCCAACCACTACGACCTGTTCCCGGCCTTCGTCCGCGACATGGCCGACTGGATCAATTCCGGGAAGCTGACCTGGAAGGAAACCGTGGTCGAAGGCGTCGAGCGCGCCCCCGAAGCCTTCATCAAGCTGTTCTCGGGCGAGAACCTCGGGAAGATGCTGGTGAAGCTGTAGGGGGCGAAGGCCCCCTCAGTGGCTTCGCGACAGCTCCCCCAGAGGGGGAGCATCTATTCCGCGGAGATCCTCCCCCTCTGGGGGAGGTGGCCCGGAGGGCCGGAGGGGGTCACCGCCCCCGCATCTCCGTCAGTTCCCAGCCCTCGCCGACGGCGACCTTGCGGAACTTGAACGTCACGCGCGCGCCGGGCTCCAGCGGGGCCTCGGCCAGCACGTCGCCATAGGCCTGGAAGGTGGTGCGGCCGGCGGCCAGCGGCGCGGCGCTCGCGCCGTCGTGATCGAGCGTGAGCACCTGGCCTTCGATCGCGGCGATCACGCCCTGAGTCTCATGCTGCGGCGCCGTCGAGATCGGCGGCGCGGGCTGGGCGGCGGGCGATTTCGAGCCCTCGCCCTTGTCGCCCGGTCCGCAACCGGCCAAGGCCGAAACCACGATAAGCGCAAAAACAGCCTTGAATTTCATAAGCTTGCTCAATTCTCCAAGGCCTCCCCGCGGCCCAGTTATGCGCATTTGCACAATTTTTTCGCCGCACCTGCGAAATGGATCACATTTTCGATAGCGATTTCGTGATCGAAGTTTTACTCTAACTGCGTCGGCGGTTTTCCTCCGCCGGACTTCGTTCAACGCCAGACCCTTGCTGAACGCGCCCGATCCCTAGCGGACCGGAGGCGTCCCGTGAAGGCGTTCGGCGCGAAAACGAAGCTCTGCATTTCGTCCGACCACGGTCGGATCACCGAGACGGACCCGATGACCGAACGCGGCGCCTTCTTCGACCTGGCCACCTCGACGCCCGTGGCCTTCGAAACCGTGATCGCCCCGCGCGACCGCGTCGAGATCCCGGCCGAGGCCCCGCTGGCCATGCCGGTGCAGCCGCTCGGCTTCTGGCAGGGCGCGGCCCGCGCCGTGCGCGGCCCGGGCTCGGAAACGGTCATGCGCCGCTGGGTGATCTTTATCGCCACGGCGATCATGGGCGCGGCCGGCTGGAAGGCCACGTTCGACACGGTGGCTCTGGGCGGCGTCACCCGTCTGGAAGCCGTCTGCCTGACCCTGCTGGCCCCGCTGTTCCTGGCTCTGGCCCTGTGGTTCGTCACCGCCGTCGCCGGCTTCGTCGTGCTGCTGCGCACGCCGAAGGACCCGCTGGGCATCGACAGCACCAAGCCCATGCCCAAGCCGCGCGCCCGCACGGCGATCCTGATGCCGGTCTACAACGAGGACGCCCAGGCGGTGTTCGCCCGCCTGCGGGCCATGGACGCCTCGATCGCCGAGACGGGCGCCAGCCGCGCCTTCGACATCTTCATCATCTCCGACACCCGCGACGCCGCCGTGGCGCTGGCCGAACAGGCCTGCTTCGCCCGCTTCCGCCGCGAGGCCTCCAGCCACGTCTTCTATCGCCGCCGCGCCGACAATGCGGGCCGCAAGGCCGGCAACGTCGCCGACTGGGTCGCCCGCTGGGGCGGCGACTACGAGCACATGCTGGTGCTCGACGCCGACAGCCTGATGACCGGCGACGCCATGGTGCGTCTGGCCGACGCCATGGAGCGTCACCCGGGCGTGGGTCTGATCCAGACCATGCCGACGATCATCAACGGCCAGACCATCTTCGCCCGCACCCTGCAGTTCGCCACCAAGCTCTACGGCCGCGTGGCCTGGACGGGCCTGGCCTGGTGGTCGGGTTCGGAAAGCTCGTTCTGGGGCCACAACGCCATCATCCGCACCAAGGCCTTCGCCCAGACCTGCGGCCTGCCCTCGCTGAACGGCCCCAAGCCCTTCGGCGGCGAGGTGATGAGCCACGACGCCCTGGAAAGCGCCCTGCTGCGCCGCGGCGGCTGGGCCGTGCACCTGGCCCCCTACCTGGAAGGCTCGTACGAAGAGAGCCCCTCCAACCTGCTCGACTTCGCCACCCGCGACCGCCGCTGGTGCCGGGGCAACGTCCAGCACGTGCCGCTGATCGGCCTGCCGGGCCTGCACTGGATGAGCCGCCTGCACCTGGTGATCGGCGTGCTCAGCTACGCCCTGTCGCCGATCTGGTTCGTCGCCCTGTCGGCCGGCGTCATCTCGCGCGCCCTGATGCCCGAGGTGAAGAAGGCCGCGTTCACGATGGCCGACCTGCAGGCCGCCGCCCACGCCCTGATCGACTGGCGCGAGATCCAGGCCACGGCCTGGGCGATGATCATCACCTTCGTGCTGCTGTTCGGCCCCAAGATCCTGGGCGCCACCCTGATCTTCATGCGCAAGCACGAGCTGAAGGGTTTCGGCGGCCGTCGCCGCGTGATGGCCGGCCTGGGCGTCGAGATGCTGCTGTCGGCCCTGGTGGCCCCGATGCTGATGTTCACCCAGACCCGCGCCGTGGTCGAGATCCTGGCCGGCCGCGTCGGCGGCTGGAGCGCCCAGCGCCGCGACGCCGACAAGGTGGCCTTCAAGGAAGCCTGCGCCGCCATGGGCTGGATCAGCGCCACGGGCCTGGTTCTGGCCGGCCTGTTCTGGTTCACGCCGGACCTGCTGACGGCCACCGCCCCGATCCTGGCCGGCCTGATCCTGGCCGTGCCGCTGACCATGCTGGGCGCCAGCAAGGCCGCGGGCCTGGCCCTGAAGGCCAACGGCCTGTTCATGACCCCCGACGAGCGCCAGCCGCCGGCCATCGTCCGCGCCGCCCTCGGCCCGGTCTGCGAGCCGCCGGTCCGCTGGAACGTCGGCAAGGCCAAGGCCCCAGCCCTGGCGCCCGCCGAACAGACCGCGGCCTGAAGGCCCGATCATCGAACCTGAGAAACCTCGCCCCTCCCGGGCGAGGTTTTTTGTTGGCCGTCGATATGGCCGAACCAGAAAGACCTACTCAAGCTTCGCAACGGCTGGCGGCTCGCCCTTTGGGGGAGTAGAAGCGCGCTTCGTTTGGATTTGACGGAGCCTCCGCCGTGTCGCGGCTTTTCAGCGCCTATGTGATCGTCGACTGGAGCGCGGCGGCCAAGCCGACCACCGGGGCCGACTCCGTCTGGATCGGCGTGCTCAAGCGCGACGTGCGTTTCCGCCTGACCTTCGAGAGCTTCAACCCGGCCACGCGCAACGAGGCCGAGGCCAAGCTCGCCGTCATCCTCGACGACCTCAAGAAGCGCGGCGAGCGCGCCCTGGTGGGCTTCGACTTCCCGCTGGGCTTCCCGCGCGGCTTCTCCCAGGCCCTGAACCTGCCGGGCGAGACGCCCTGGCGCGCGGTCTGGGACCAGCTGAACAAGATGGTCAAGGACAAGGCCGACAACACCAACAACCGCTTCGGCGTCGGCTCGGAGATCAACCGCCGCCTGACGGGCGGCCCGTTCCCGTTCTGGGGCTGCCCGCCCAAGGACGCGCTGACCACCCTGCAGCCCAAGCGCACCCGCGAGCATGGTCCCGATGACCTGCCCGAGTTCCGCCACGCCGATGTCGCCGCGAAAGGCGCGCACTCGATCTGGAAGCTCTATTACAACGGCTCGGTCGGCGGTCAGGCGATCATGGGCATCCCGGCCGTGCGCCGCCTGAAGGACGCTCGTGGCGAGGCCGTGCGGGTCTGGCCGTTCGAGACCGGCTTCAAGACCCTGACCGAGGCCGACCTCGACGGCGTCGAGGCCGTGGTCGCCGAGGTCTATCCCTCGCTGATCAAGGCCGTCCCCGGCCCCGGCGAGATCAAGGACCTGGCCCAGGTGCGCGGCCTTGCCGAACACTTCGCCAAGCTGGACGAAGCGGGCAAGCTGGCCGCCCTGTTCGGCCCCGCCAAGGACGCGCCGGCGCAGCTGGTCGAGGACGTGCAGACCCAGGAAGGCTGGATCCTGGGGGCCACCATCTAACCTTCTCCCATAGGGAGAAGGAGGGGCCCGCCGCGCAGCGGTGGGAGGATGAGGGGTTACGAGGCTAGCCGATGTGCCGGCACGCCGTCGAACGCCGTCACCCCTCACCCTCCCAGGCTATCGCCTGGGCCCCTCCCTCTCCCCTCCGGGAGAGGGTCTCAGACCCGCCGATCCAGCATCCGATACCGCCCCAGCAGCATCGCCGCCGCCGCGAAGCTGGTGACGATCACCGACCAGACGATGCCGTCCAGGCCCATCTTCATCGGCAGGGCCAGCCACCAGGCCAGCGGCCCCATGATAAGGGCGTAGGCCACCATGTGCGTGCCGGCGGGGATCCAGACCTCGCCGCGGGCCCGCAGGGCCTGGGCGCAGACCACCTGCACGGCGTCGGGCACCAGGAACAGACAGGTCAGCACCAGCGCCGGCGCGATCAAGGCGATGGCTGCCGGATCGGCGGTGTAAGCCCCGGCCACCAGGTGGCGCAGCGGATAGAGCAGCACCGCCACCACAAGGGCGAAGACCGCGGTGACGGCGAACGAGATCCAGCCGGCCCGGCTCATGCCCGCCGGATCGCGCGCGCCGTGGGCGCGGGCCACCTGCACGGCGGTGGCCGTCGCCAGGCCCAGCGGGACCATGAAGATCACGCCCGCCACGTTCAGCACCACGGCCCAGGCCGCGACGTTCAGTCCGCCCAGCCAGCCGGCCACCAGGCTCATGCCGGCGAAGGCCGAGACCTCGAACAGGTTGGAGCTGCCGGCGCCGTAGCCGACCCGGCGCTGCTCCTTCTCGGCCGCGCGATCACGCGGCGGCTTGTCGAACACGCCCATGGCCCGGGCGTCCTTCAGCCGCCAGATCACCACCGCCAGCATGATGGTGAAGGCCGAGCGGGCGACGAAGGTGGCCCAGGCCGCGCCCACCGCGCCCAGGGCCGGCAGGCCCATGACGCCGGGCACCAGCAGCAGGTTGACCGCCAGGTTGATGATGTTGGCGATCCACATGTTGACCGTCACCAGGCCCGGCCGCCCCAGCCCCTCTAGCCAGAAGCTGAGGGCCACGCTCAGCGCATAGGGCGTCAGCGACAGCGAGAACACGATCAGCGGCGCGGCCGCGCCGTCGGCCAGGGCCTTCTCGATGCCCACGTGATGCAGCAGCGGCGGCGCGACGAGCGCCAGCAGGGCCGAGCCGCCGACGCCCAGCCAGAAGGCATAGACCACGCCTCGCCGCAGCACCGCGCCGGCTTCCTGGGGCCGCCCCGCGCCCATGGCGCGCGATCCCATCACCTGGGTCCCGACCAGAAGGCCGACCGTCACGGTGACGAACACCGAGGTCGGGGCCCAGGCCATGGCGTGGAAGCCCAGCTGCTGGGCCGAGAAATGGCCGACGACGATGGCGTCGGTCAGGCCCATGACCATGATGCCCAGGCGCGACAGCACCACCGGCCCGGCCAAGCGCAGCAGTTCGATCAGGTCAGTGGCGATGACGCCGCGCGGCTTCCCGGAAGCCGGCGCGGCCGCGGGACGCGACATGGGGTGGGCCTTTCGAAACGGGGCCGGAAGGTGGCCGATGCCCATCGATTGAGCAAGGGGCGCCTCACCCCCTCCGGCCCTTCGGGCCACCTCCCCCAGAGGGGAGGATCTTCAAGCGCCCAGATGCTCCCCCTCTGGGGGAGCTGTCGGCGAAGCCGACTGAGGGGGCCCTCCCCCTACTCCGCGTAGAGCCGCAGCGCCTGCAGGCACATCTCCAGCCCCGTCAGGTCGTGCAGCGGCTCGGGGGTGACGATGACGAACAGTCGCCGCGCCTCGGCCCACAGCATCACGCTTTCGGGCAGGCCGAGATCCTCGACCACGCAGCCGTGTTCATCGCGCCAGACCCCGTCCTCGCCGCGCTGCGCGCCGACCAGCACGTCGACCCGGTCGACATATTCGGCCAGGCTTTCGTCCTCGACGTTGAGATAGGCGAAGACCGGCTTGCCCAGGCCCGCCAGAACCCCGGCCTCGAACGCCACGCCGGTGTCGCAGGACGGACCCCGCCAGGGGGTCAGGTTGACGATGGCCGCATCCACCTGACGCAATTGGGCCATGCGGTCCATGTAGAGTTCGCGGGCCTGGATTTCCGAACTGAAGTCGTCTCCCGGCGCGGCCTGGCCGCCCGAGAACGGCGTGAAGCCCGCGTCCAGGCACAGGGCCTTGCGGCGCAGGTCTTGAGCTTGCGCGTCAGGGAGCCAGGCTTCGGGGCCGGCCAGCCAAAGGGAACGGACAGGTCGCATCCGGCCTTAGAGCGGGCGACCGGCCCGCCCTGTCAACCGTCTTGGAGCACGAACCGTCCGCCGATGACCGCCCTCTCCCGCCGCTCCGCCCTGGCCCTGGGCGCCGCCGCCCTGACCGCGCCGGGCCTGGCCAAGGCGGCCTCCGCCCAGACCTTCCTCGCCTACGAAGCGCGCCTGCGCGGCCAGCTGGCCGACCGCCGGGGGGATTTCGACGCCGATTTCGAGCGCGATCTGCTCGACCAGGGCGATGCTTTCCGAGAAGCCCGGGGCCTGTCGCCGCTGCGGTTCGATCCCGGTCTGGCCCTGGCCGCACGCGCCCACGCCGCCGACATCGCCCGCAGCCGGATCTACGACCACATGACGAGGGAAGGCTTCGGCCCCGCCGCCCGCGTCGGCCTGCTGGCCCGCGATCTCGTCGGCGCCCCAGCCGAGAACATCGCCATGCGCCGCAACGCCGCCGGCGTCGTGCGTCCTGACCAGATCATGGGCCAGTGGAAGACCAGCCCCGGCCACCGCGCCAACCTGCTGGCTCCCGGCTTCACCCACGCGGCCTACGCCGCCCTGCGCGAGGGTCCGCAGGTGATCGCCGTGGGCGTCTATGCCGAGGTCTCCGCGCGCCTGGCCGCCCCCGCCCCGCTGCGCGCGCAAAGCGTCGAGGCGATCGCCGCGGCCCTGTCGCGCGCCAGCCCGCGCATCGACCAGTTCTCGCTGTCGGAGCCCGGCGGCGACGTGCTGACCCAGACCTATGTCGAGCGCCCCCAGCCGGTGAGCATCCCGCCCGGCGCCTGGCAGCTTCGGCCGCACCTGACCAGCGGGACGCACAAGTACCAGGTGGCCTGGGGTCCGGTGTTCGTGCTCGGCTAAGGCAAGGGCGTCATGCGGACGAACACGGCCGCGACATTGGTCTCGATCTTCGGCGTCAGCCGGCAGGCCGCGCCATTGGCGATCGGCTCGCACCCCGTCCACTGCACGGTCCAGTCGGTTCCGAAGCGTCCCTCGGCCTGGGCGGTCAGCAGGGTCTCGCGCTTGCGCCGCACCCACAGCCAGCACTGGCGTAGCTCTTCGGAGGTGAAGCGATAGGCCGAGCCGCCGCAGTCGATGCCCAGAGGCGCGCTGGATACGAAGGTGCGCGGGCCGATGTCGCCGCCGACGGCGACCGAGACCTTGACCTCCAGGGAGGCCGAGACCTCGACGGCCGAAACCTCGTCGGTCTTGCCCGACACCTGCGCGACGGCCCCGCCCGCGCCGGCCAGAAGACCGGCGGCCGCGATGGTCGCGACCCAAATTCGAAACATCCTGCAGCGCCCCTCGCCGGAAAGGCGCGACCCTGATCCGCTCCGCGCCGGCGCGCAATATCGACAAACGAAAAACGGCGGGCCCTTTCGAGCCCGCCGTTCCCGGTTTCAGCCGTAAGGCCGAGACTTAGTTCTTGGTGACGTCCACCAGCTTGTTCTTGGCGATCCACGGCATCATGCCGCGAAGACGCGCGCCGACTTCCTCGATCTGGTGCTCGGAAGCGCGGCGGCGGGTCGCCTTGAAGGACGGCTGGCCGACGGCGTTTTCCAGCATGAAGTCGCGGACGAACTTGCCCGACTGGATGTCTTCCAGCACGCGCTTCATCTCGGCCTTGGTCTCGGCGGTCACGACGCGCGGGCCGGTGACGTACTCGCCGTACTCGGCGGTGTTCGAGATCGAGTAGTTCATGTTGGCGATGCCGCCTTCGTAGATCAGGTCCACGATCAGCTTCAGCTCGTGCAGGCACTCGAAGTAGGCCATTTCCGGCGCGTAGCCGGCTTCAACCAGCACTTCGAAGCCGGCGCGGATCAGCTCGACCGTGCCGCCGCAGAGGACGGCCTGCTCGCCGAACAGGTCGGTTTCGCATTCCTCGCGGAAGTTGGTCTCGATGATGCCCGAGCGGCCGCCGCCGATGGCCGAGGCGTAGGCCAGACCGAGGTCCAGCGCGTTGCCGGTGGCGTTGTGGTGCACCGCGATCAGGCAGGGCACGCCGCCGCCCTTCTGGTACTCGCCGCGCACGGTGTGACCCGGGCCCTTCGGAGCGACCATCAGCACGTCGATGGTGTCCTTCGGCTCGATCAGGCCGAAGTGGACGTTCAGGCCGTGGGCGAACAGCAGGGCCGCGCCGTCACGGATGTTGGGGGCGATGTCGTTCTTGTAGATCGCGGCCTGATGCTCGTCCGGCGCCAGGATCATGATCAGGTCGGCCCAGGCGGCGGCTTCGGCCACCGACAGCACCTTCAGGCCTTCGGCTTCGGCCTTCTTGGCCGAGGGCGAGCCCGGGCGCAGGGCGACGGCCACGTTCGGCACGCCGCTGTCACGAAGGTTGAGGGCGTGGGCGTGGCCTTGGCTGCCATAGCCTACGATGGCGATCTTCCGGTCCAGGATGCGGGCGAGGTCGGCGTCGCGGTCGTAGTAGACGCGCATGATTTCTTCTCCAGGACTGGTCAATCTGCCCGCCTCACGCAATCTGAAAGCGGGAAAGGCGGGCGTTTGAGCGTTTTTTTGCCGCTTCGTCAAGGCAGCGCGCGCCATGAGCGACGTTCGGCGACGCTTAATTACCGCGAGTGAGGCGAAAAAGCCCTTCCAAAGCGCCGTCCAACCCGAAAACGAAAAAGGCCGCGCCTCCGGATGGAAGCGCGGCCCTCGGTCCGGCGCGGTCGCCCGCTTACCAGAAGAGATCGTAGTAGACGCTCAGGACGCGACCGCTCCAGACGTCGACCAGGACGGCGTCGTCGCCGACCCGGACCCATTCGCAGCCGATCGGCGGCATGGGCAGGCCGTAGCGGAACCAGTCGAGGTAGTAGTAGCTGGAGAACCAGCCGCCCGGCAGGTAGTCGCCGAAGCTCCAGCGATTGACGTACCAGCCGCGCGGATAGCGGTAGGCCGGGGCGCGGTAGCGCTGGGGCGAACGGTAGCTGGGCCGCCAACGACGCTGGTCGTACTGGGGACGGCCGTTGTCGCGGTCGCGCCAGCGCTGGTCGCCGGGACGCGGACCGGGACGATCCCGGTCACGATCCCCGCCCTGCCAGCCGCCGCCGGGACGGCCGCGGTCGGGACCACGGTCGCCGCGATCGCCTTGCCAGCCCCCATTGGGACGATCGGGACGATCGCCGCCCGGACGGCTCGGACCATCGTTGCGGTCGGGGCCACGGTCGCCGCCCTGCCAGCCGCCGCTCGGACGGTCGGGACGCTCGCCGCGATCCGGTCGTTCGCCACGGTCGGGACGGGATCCGCCCGGATTGCGATCCTGGCCGCCTTGCCAGCCGCCGGTCGGGCGATCGGGACGATCGCCCCTGCCCTGCCAGCCGCCGCGGTCGCCGCGATCGGGTTGCTGAGCCTGAGGCGCCTGCGGGGCCGGACGGGCCTCGGGCGGGCGCTGGGCTTGCGGGGCGGGCTGGCCGCCGCGATCGCCGCCGCCACGCCAGCCGCCGCCGTCCTGGCGGTCGCCACGTTCGGGGCGCTCGGGGCGCGGCCCACGGTCGGCGCGGCCGCCACGATCGCCGCGGTCGCCACGCTCGTTCTGCTGCATCGCCAGGACCGTCGCGGCGGAGCCGGCCTGGGCCGCCGCGCCGCCCGTCAGCGACAGGATCATCGCGACGGTGATCAGACGTTTCATCTCTTGCTCCAAGGGGCCTTGCGCCGGCCCGTGGCTCATCCCTTGATCACAGTGTCGCGCTTGGCGCATGAACCGCAATTGAACGAAACCCGCAGGAGAAGGCCATGGCCGCCCGACCGCAGGACATCCTGGGCTTCTGGACCGAAGCCGGCCCCAAGCAGTGGTTCGACAAGAACCGGGCGTTCGACGAGGCCATCCGCCTGAAGTACGAGCCCACCCATCATGCGGCCGCCCGCGGCGACTATGACGACTGGGTCGAAACGCCCGAGGGCTCGCTGGCCCTGATCATCGTGCTCGACCAGTTCCCCCGCAACCTCTACCGCCGCAGCGGCCACGCCTTCGCCACCGACGGCAAGGCCCGCGCCGTGGCGCGCGCCGCCATCGCCAAGGGCCACGACACCGCCGTCGCGCCCGAGCTGCGCTACTTCTTCTACCTGCCGTTCGAGCACTCCGAATCCCTGGCCGACCAGGAACTGTGCATCGAGCTGTGCGCCGGCATGCAGGCCGACACCGGCGACGAGGACGCGATGAAGTGGGCGATCATCCACCGCGACATCATCGCCCGCTTCGGCCGATTTCCGCATCGCAACGTCGCGCTGGGCCGCGAAACCACCCCGGCCGAGCAGGCCTTTCTCGACGAAGGCGGGTTCGCCGGTTAGGCGAGCTTGGCTTGCGTGCAATCGATACTGTAGTGTCCGCCCGAAATTCGAAGGGGCCTGGAGGGCGCTGTCTATGTCGATGAAGAAACTCATGCTCGCGGCCGGCGCGTTGGTTTGCGTCGCCGCTCCGGTCGAGGCGTTCGCTCAAGCCAAGCCGACCAAGGCCCAGCAGATGCAGACCCAGGCCCAGGCCGAAGTGCCGCGCTGCACCCGCAAGCTGGGCACGCTGTCGATCATCGACGGCGACGATCCCCGCGGCTGGACCCAGTACAACCTGGCCTCGCCGCAGAAGCTGCTGCGCGCCATCGTCCAGAAGTCGGGCTGCTTCAACCTCGTCGACCGCGGCGCGGGCCTGAACGCCGCCCAGATCGAGCGCAACATCGGCGGCAATCTCGGCCTGCAGCGCGGCTCCAACGTCGGCCAGGGCCAGATCAAGGCGGCCGACTACGTGCTGGTCGCCGAGGTCCAGGCCAGCGACAGCAACGCCGGCGGCGGCGCGGTGGCCGGCGCCATCGGCGGCCTGATCGGCGGCCGCGCCGGCGCGCTGGTCGGCGGCATCAAGACCAAGAAGCTGGAAGCCAACACCGTGCTGTCGCTGACCAACGTGCGCACCACCGAGACGGTGGCCGTGCAGGAAGGCTACGCCGTGAAGAACGACATCGGCTGGGGCGCGGGCGGCGGCATCGGCTTCGCCGGCGCGGTCGGCGGCGGCTACGAGGACACCGAGATCGGCCGGATCATCACCCTGGCCTTCATCAACAGCTACTCGAAGATGGTGGGCGAGCTGGGCCTGGTGGGCGACAGCGCCCAGGCCGCCCAGGCAGCGCCGACCAAGACCTTCGTGGCCACCCGCGTCGTCAACATGCGCGCCACCCCGGTCGCGGCCGGCAAGCTGATCCGCGCCCTGCCGGCCGGTTCGATCGTCTATCCGACCGGCAAGAAGCAGGAGCTGTGGTGGGAAGTGGCCGACGAGAACGACAACGTCGGCTGGGTGCTGAACACCGGCCTGGAGCCGTCGAAGTAAGTCCGTACTCGTCCTGAACGAGAGCGCCCCGCCGGCTCGCCGCGCGGGGCGTTTTTGTGATTGGCCATGGGCTCGATTCGTCGCGATTGTGCGCCCCATGACCACCGACGTCCTCGACGCCCCGAAAGCCGCCGCCGACCATCCCGAGCGGCAGTACCTGACCCTGCTCGCCGACATCCTCGAGAACGGCGTCCAGCGCGGCGATCGCACCGGCACGGGCACCCTGGGCGTCTTCGGTCGTCAGATCCGTTTCGACCTGGCCAAGGGCTTTCCGGTCCTGACCACCAAGAAGCTGCACCTGCGCTCGATCATCATCGAGCTCTTGTGGTTCCTGAAGGGCGAGACCAACATCGCCTATCTCAAGGACAACGGCGTGCGCATCTGGGACGAGTGGGCCGACGAGAACGGCGAACTTGGCCCCGTCTACGGCAAGCAGTGGCGCTCGTGGGCGACGCCCGACGGCGGCTCGATCGACCAGATCGTCAATCTGGTCGAGGGGCTGAAGACCAATCCCAACAGCCGCCGCCACATCGTCAGCGCCTGGAACCCGGCCGATGTCGAGGACATGGCCCTGCCGCCGTGCCACTGCCTGTTCCAGTTCTTCGTCGCCGACGGCAAGCTGTCCTGCCAGCTCTACCAGCGCAGCGCCGACGTGTTCCTGGGCGTGCCCTTCAACATCGCCAGCTACGCCTTGCTGACCCTGATGGTCGCCAAGGTGGTCGGCCTGCAGCCGGGCGAGTTCGTGCACACCTTCGGCGACGCCCACCTCTATCTGAACCACCTGGACCAGGCCCGCGAGCAGCTGACCCGCGAGCCCAAGGCCTTCCCGACGATGCGGATCGCCGACAAGGCCGACCTCTTTGCCTTCGAGTACGAGGATTTCGCGCTGGAAGGCTACGAGGCCCACCCGCACATCAAGGCGGCGGTCTCGGTCTAGGGCGGATCAACATTCAATCGCTTGCCCCGATTTTTCACCGAGCCTCCCCGCGAAGGCGGGGACCCAAGCCGAGGTCGCCGATAGTCCACGGCCGCGCCCAAGCCTGAACGTCAGCTTGGATCCCCGCCTCCGCGGGGAAAATCGGCCTATTGGGCGTCGCGGTTGGATGAATGTCGATCCGCCTTAGGGCGCCGCGACCGCCGCCGCCGCCTTCGCCTTCAGCCTTGCGTCGCAGCGCGCCTGGCCCTTGGTTTCGGCGTCGGTGACCAGGAGCGCCGCCAGGGCGGGGCCGCCGGCGAACAAGTCGCCTGTGCCGAACTTCGAAACATCCCGCGCCGTGGCGATCTTGTCGCCAGCCCAGCCCCGCGAAACCAGCAGGTAGGACATCAGCACGTCGGCCTGCAGCTTGTAGGCCTCTGCCGTATAGGCGGCCTTGATGTTGCGCGCATCGGCCGCCGGCGCGACCGGAGCCGTGTTGACATAGGCGGCCAGCGGCGTGAGCTGCTGGTAGTAGTCGAGCGTGGTGCTGACCAGGGCCAGCTTGGCCGCCCCGGCGTCGCTGCCGGACGCCGCCACGCAAGTCGTTCCCGCCGCCGGCTCGACATAGGCCAGTTCGGCGTAGTCAGCCGCCGTCGCAACGACGCTCTTCCAACCCAGCCGCACGGTCGCGACGTTGTTGTCGCGATAGGAAGTGAGCACGCGCTTTTCGACCATGTCGTTGATCTGGCTCGCCTGCACGGTCGTGCGCGCGTCCAGTTCGGCGCCGAGGTCCGAAAGGGTGGCCAGGGTGACGGCCGCGCTTTCGGGCAGGCCCTTGACGACACGGAAGCTCAGATAGGTTTCCTTGCGGAACCGGTTGTCCGCGGTGACGTCGCAGGGCTTGCTCGCGCCGACGTCCTCTTTCTTGACGTTGTAGAGCACCCCGTCGTCAGCGCCCAAGCAGACCGTGCGCCAGTCGAAGGCGGCCTGCCGGTCTTCCTTGCGCAGAAGGACGTAGCGCCCCTCGACCAGCGGCAGGGTCTGCAGGCCCTTGGCCCCGATGTCGAAATAGACCTGGTATCGCAGCTGGGTGTCGTCGTGGTCGGCCGCCAGCAACGAGGTGCCCAGCTTGACCAGCGGCACCACCGCCGGGTTCGACAGGTTCAGCGCCGTCGCCCCCTGGTCCGCCAGCTCCGTCAGCAGGGTCTCAACCTGGGCGCTGGTGCGGTCCATCTCGATCATGGCGAAATCGAGCTGCAGGCGGCCCGAGGGCACCTTGGACGGCCCGAACACCGGCAGGTTGCGCCCATTCAGGGGCTGATCGACCTCGACGTCCCCGGAATAGAAGATCACCCGGTGCCCGTCGAGCTTGGTCCAGGACGGCACCGCCTGGTTGGACTGGTCGATGACGACGGCCTTGGCCAGCAGCGCCACCTCGCCGCTCTTGGCGGTCCAGCCGCCGGACAGGAAAGCCTGCTGCGGGCTGATCGGCGGTTCGATTAGGCCGTAGACGTGGATATGGTCCATCGTGATCGAGACGGTATCGTCCAGCCCGATGACGTCGCCGGCGTTGGAGGGCGCCTTGTGCATCACCCAGTCGCCCCAGCTGCTGCTGTCGGCGGCCGGCGGCTGCATCCGGCGCAGGTCGCTCACGCCCTCGTTCGTCAGCGCGCACGCGCTCATGCTAAACGCCAAGCCGGCGGCTAGGCACACCCCAGTCCAATGTCGCATGATGATCCCCCGATCCTCACAGAACACTGTTACACAACCCTAGCCTGAATTCAACGAGATCGATCGCCTTGACCACGCCTATCCTTACCGTCGGCCCCGTGGCCCGCTCGCTCAACGGCGTCATCGGCCGCGACAACGACCTGCCCTGGCGGCTGAAGTCGGACCTTGCGATGTTCAAGGCCGCCACCCTGGGCAAGCCGGTGATCATGGGCCGCAAGACCTGGGACAGCCTGCCCCGCAAGCCCCTGCCCGGCCGCCTGAACATCGTGCTGACCCGCGACCACAAGTTCGA
>PJUK01000205.1_pt1 | contig 29170 bp, 24 predicted proteins | sample 1512211 | NCBI WGS metagenome assembly PJUK01 (sample SAMN08177668, study PRJNA422409) | Feces metagenome, whole genome shotgun sequencing project.
AAGATCACCCCGGAGATCGAAGGCGGCGTGACCAAGCACTTCCCCTCGGGCGAAGTGATGCCGATCTACGACGCGGCCATGAAGTACCAGGCCGAAGGCCGTCCGGCCGTCGTGTTCGCCGGCAAGGAATACGGCACCGGCTCGTCGCGTGACTGGGCCGCCAAGGGCACCAAGCTCCTGGGCGTCCGCGCGGTGATCACCGAGAGCTTCGAGCGTATCCACCGCTCGAACCTGGTCGGCATGGGCGTGCTGCCGCTGCAGTTCATCCAGGACGGCTGGCAGAAGCTGGAGCTGACCGGCGAAGAGCTGGTCTCGATCCGTGGCCTGACGGATCTGGCCCCGCGCAAGCAGCTGATCGTCGAGCTCTACCGCCCGACCGACGGCCGCATCGCCCGCTTCCCGGTGCGTTGCCGCATCGATACGCCGACCGAGCTCGAGTACTTCAAGAACGGCGGCGTCCTGAACTACGTGCTGCGCAACCTGGCCAAGGCCGACTAAGCGCAAGCGCCTTTTCAGGCTGACTAACGAGACGGCCGGTCCCCCTGGGGCCGGCCGTTTTGCTTTGCCCGATGGTCCGTCGGGGGCCCGACATCGTTGTCGTGTGGATTTCCGGGCCTTGAAGCGGCCATTTCACGGCCTCGTGAGGGGCGACGCAGCGCTTTCTTGGCTTAAGTGCGCCGCACATGCGTACGGCCTTGATCTCTCTTGTCTCCCTCGTCCTGACGAGCCTCGTCGCCGCCCCGGCCGCGGCCAAGTCGCCCGTGCTGGTCGAGCTGTTCACCGCCCAGGGCTGTTCGTCCTGCGGCAAGGCCAACCAGGCGGCCGCCGAGCTCGCCGAGCGCGACGACGTCCTGGCCCTGACCTACTCGGTCGACTACTGGGACTATCTCGGCTGGAAGGACACCTTCGCCAAGCCAGCCTTCGTCGAGCGCCAGCGCGCCTACGCCAAGGCCTTCGCCCTCAGGGACGTGCCCACGCCCCAGGTGGTGGTGGCCGGCAAGGTCCAGGCCTCGGGCGCCAAGGCCGAGACCGTCGAGCGCCTGATCGAAACCGCCCACCTGCCGCCGGCCCCGGACATGGAGTTCGTCGGCTCCAACAGAGTGGCGATCGGCTCGGGCGCCGCGCCGCGCGGCGGGGCCGAGGTGTGGCTGGTGCGCTTCGATCCGCGCAAGCAGGAGATCGCCGTCAAGCGCGGCGACAACCGCGGCCAGACCATCGTCCACCGCAACGTGGTGCGCGAGATCGTCAAGATCGGCGCCTGGACGGGCCGCCCGAAGATGTATCGCCTGCCGGCCCTGGCCAAGGACGACGAACTGGCCACCGCCATCATCGTGCAGGGCGCCAAGGGCGGCCGGGTGCTGGGCGTGCTGCCTCCCGGCGGCAAGAGCCGGTAGAGGCCCTTCCTCCTCCTTCTCCGAGCTTCCCCGCGAAGGCGGGGATCCAAGCCGACGCTCCGGATAAGGCGCGTTCGGAGGTGAACCTGCCGAATCCGCCTGGCTTCCCCCTTCCACGCAAAAGAAACCCCGCCTCGCCTTAGGGGATGATCGGCGAAGCGGGGTCTTTAGGGGAGGGGATAGAAGATACGCGCCGGTCGAACGGGCCGCCCACGAGCCGGAGGGCTGGAGGGGCTGTTCAGGATCCCGGACCGCGAGGCGTTCCGATCGACCGACCATGAGACTATCGAGGGTCCGCGCGGCCGGCTGAGGGCGCGATCAGGGTCGTTTCGCGACGGGCTGGGGCGCCTCTGTGGCGATCTTTGCAGTTCCGAAAGCCGCGCCGAAAGGGGCCTGGGCCCAGATGCGAAAAGCCCGCGTGGGAGGGGTTTCCACGCGGGCTCTGCAGTTAAGAGAGGGGTTCTCTTGATTGGTCTGTCGGCTGACCGGCCCGCGATCGAGGGGGGCTGGGGGGGCTGTTCAGGATCCAGGACCGTGGGGTGTCCGATCAGCCGACACTGACTTTTTCGCCCTCGAACCGGGCGGGCGAAGGACCGAAACAAGGTCATTTCGTGGCCTGCTAGAGCTTGGCTTTTCGCTTCGTCGACCGATGTTGCAAATGCGCGACGGCTGAGCCTGTCGGGGCCGGATGGAACATCCGGACCCCGATAAACAGGCTCAGATTCAAAAACTTGGAGCGCGTTTGGGCGGGCGAAACCGCTCACACTTTCGCCCAACGCGCTCGCCTGAACCCCTGATTTGGGGTTAGGATTCGCTCCATGGCCCTGGACGTTTCTCCTCCCGTCGGCGGCGTCGTGTTCTTCGAGCGGCGCGAGATCGACCAGCTCCTGCGCCTCTACGGCCGGATGGTCGCGGCCGGCGAGTGGCGCGACTACGGCATGGGCGGGACGAGCGACCATGCGGCCTTCTCGATCTTCCGCCATGCCGCCGAGGCCCCGCTCTATCGCGTCGAGAAGTGGCCTGAGCTGGCCCGCAAGCAGGGCCAGTGGCTGGTGCGCGGCCAGGGCGGCATGGTGCTCAAGCGCGGCCACGACCTGGCCCAGGTGCTGCGGCTGTTCGACAAGGGCAAGTTCAAGGTGGTCGACTGATCTTCGGGGGCGCCCACGAAAAAGCCCCGGCGGAGCGATCCGCCGGGGCTTCGTCGTTTGTGCCTGGAAGGCGCCTTAGCGGCGGTCGCCCAGGAAGAACAGCAGGAAGCGGAACAGGTTGATGAAGTCCAGGTACAGGTTCAGCGCGCCGTAGTTGGTGGCCACCGACTTGGCGGCCGCGTCGCCGCCGACCTGGTAGTAGGTCATCTTCAGGTTCTGCGTGTCGTAGGCGATCAGGCCGGCGAAGATCAGCACGCCGATGGCGTTGATCGCGAAGACCAGCGGGCCCGACGGGAAGAAGATCGACACGATCGAGGCCAGGATCAGGCCCACCAGACCGATGATCAGGAAGCTGCCGAAGCCGGTCAGGTCCTTCTTGGTGGTGTAGCCGAACAGGCTGAGCGCGCCGAAGGCGGTGGCCGTGATCAGGAAGGTCGAGGCCACGCTGCCGCCGGTGTACATCAGCACCACGGTGCCGAGCGACGCGCCGATCAGCGACACGATCGACCAGTAGATCAGGCCCGCGGTGCGCGGGTTGATCGACTTCATCACGAAGCTCGAGAACAGCAGGATGCCCAGCGGGGCGAAGGCGATGACCATGCCCAGCAGGGTGTAGCCGACGCGGTTGCCGTTCACCTGGAACAGCAGGTCGCGCACGGGCGGGAACGAGCTGGTCGTCCAGGCGAGGGCGGCCGACAGGAGCAGGCCCAGCGCCACCTTGTTGTAGACGCCGAGCATGAAGCTGCGCAGCCCGGCGTCAACCGACATGTCGACGCGATCCGCCGGGATCGTGCGCGCATAGTCGCGGTTGAAGTCGTTCATCGAAAGAAACCCTTATTCCAACGTCCCCGAGGGGACACGTGTGAAATATCGGATCGAATGGCCTTCTACGCAAGGCGTCCGATGGGAAGACGAGGCGGGTGCGAATGTATCAAAGTATGTCTGGCTGCCCGAGGTTTGGGTTCGCCTGCGCGCCGTGACGTCCTAAATAGGCGGGCAAAGCCAAGCAGGGGACTTCATGGACTACGTCGAACTCGGCCGCACCGGCATCCAGGTCTCGCGTTGCTGTCTGGGCACCATGACCTGGGGCTCGCAGAACAGCGAGGAAGAGGCCCACGCCCAGATGGACTACGCGCTGGGTCGCGGCGTCACCTTCTGGGATACGGCCGAGATGTACGCCAGCCCGCCCACGGCCGAGACCCAAGGGCGCACCGAGCGCTACATCGGCAGCTGGCTGGCCAAGACCGGGCGTCGCAAGGACGTCGTCCTGGCCTCGAAGGTCGCCGGCCGCGGCTCGGCGTTCGGCGGTCTGCCGTGGATGCGCGCCGACGGCGCCAGCACCCGCCAGACCAAGGCCCAGATCGACGAGGCGGTCGAAGGCTCGCTCAAGCGCCTGCAGACCGACTATCTCGACCTCTATCAGCTGCACTGGCCCGACCGCGCCGTGCGGGTGTTCGGCGGCCAGACCTACAAGGACTACGACGACGACTACGAGCGCTTCGGCGACATCCTCGAGGCGCTGGACGTCCACGTGAAGAAGGGCTCGATCCGCGCGCTCGGCGTTTCCAATGAGTTTCCTTGGGGCGTGATGAAGTTCCTGGCCGAAAGCGAAGGCCGCGGCCTGCCGCGCATCGCCTCGATCCAGAACGCCTATCACCTGGCCAACCGGGTGTTCGAATACGGCCTGGCCGAGATCGCCATGCGCGAGCAGGTGGGCCTCCTGGCCTACTCGCCGCTGGCCCAGGGCCAGCTGACCGGCAAGTACCTGGGCGGAAACCTGCCCGAGGGCTCGCGCAAGGCGCTCTACAACCGCATGCAGCGCTATGAGGGGCCGGGGGCGATCGAGGCGTTCACCGCCTATGTGGACCTCGCCCGCCAGAACGGCCTGGACCCGGCCCAGCTGGCCCTGAAGTTCGTCGACGCCCGCCCGTTCGTCACCGCCACGATCATCGGCGCGACCAGCATGGAGCAGCTGAAGACCGACATCGACGCCTTCGACGTCGAATGGACGGAAGAGTTGGAAAAGGCGGTCAACGCCATCCACGCCGCGCGGCCCAATCCGTGTCCGTGATCTGAGCTTGGGACCTCCCCCTTTGGGGGAGGCGATCGCGTAGCGATCGGTGGGGGGGAGGGGGTCGATATCGGCCGGTTTTCGAGAAGCTGAAAACGCCCCCCTCCGGCCTTCGGCCGCCTCCCGCACGGGGGGAGGTTCCTAGACCACTCCTCGCGCCTTCAACTCAGCGACCTTCTCCGCCGACATCCCCGCCACCTGCGTCAGTACGGCCTCGGTATGCTCGCCCAAGGTCGGACCCGGCCAGCGCACTCCGCCGGGGGTGGCGGTGAGGCGGGGGAAGGCGTTCTGCATCTTCACCTGGCCGAACACCGGGTGGGGCACGGAGACGATCGAGTCGCGGGCCTGGAACTGCGGGTCGGCCAGCATTTCCGGCGCCCGGTAGATGCGGCCGCAGGCCAGGCCGGCGGCCTCCAGCCTGGGCAGCAGGTCGTCGATGTCCTGGTCCAGGGTCCAGGCGGCGATGCGGGCGTCGAGCTCGCCCTGGTTGACGCCCCGGGCGGCGTGGTCGCGATAGCGGGGATCCTCGGCCAGGTCCGGCCGGCCCATCAGGTCGCACAGCCGCTTGAACAGGGTGTCCTGGTTGGCGCCGATCAAGACGAGCTCGCCCGACCTGGTGGGATAGACGTTCGACGGGGCGATCCCGGGCAGCACCGCGCCCGAGCGTTCGCGGATGTAGCCGGTCAGGTCGTACTCGGTGACCAGGTTCTCCATCACCGTCAGCACGCTCTCATAGATGGCGGCATCGACCACCTGGCCCTTGCCGGTGGCGTGGCGCGCGTGCAGGGCCATCATCACGCCCAGCGCGGCGTTCAGGCCCGACAGGCTGTCGCCGATCGAGATGCCAGCCCGGGCCGGATTGCGGTCGGGCTCGCCGGTGATGTGGCGAAGGCCGCCCATGGCCTCGCCGACCAGGGCGTAGCCGGCGCGCTTGGCGTAGGGGCCGGTCTGGCCGAAGCCCGAGACGCGGGCCATCACCAGGCCAGGATTGATCGCCGACAGCGCCTCATAGCCCAGGCCCCACTTTTCCAGCGTGCCGGGACGGAAGTTCTCGACCACCACGTCGGCGGCGGCGATCAGGTCGCGGGCGATGGCGCGGCCTTCGTCGGTGCGCAGGTCCACCGTCACCGACTTCTTGTTGCGGCCGATCACCGGCCACCAGGGCGATAGGCCCTTGGGCTTGGAGCGTCCCCACTGGCGCATCGGATCGCCCGATCCGGGGTCTTCCAGCTTGATCACCTCGGCGCCGAAGTCGCCCAGGACCTGGCCGCAGAACGGACCGGCGATCAGCTGGCCCATCTCGATGACGCGGACGCCCGCCAACGGCCCTTGGGTCATTTTGTTCCTCTCCCCGATCACGGAACCATCACGCGGCCGTGAACCTTCTTCCTGCCACACGGCGACGCGCGACGCCGACCTTCTTCCACCAGAACAACGCGCAGGGAAAGACAGCCATGACCCGCAAGCTTCTCATCGTCGGCGCCGCTTTCGCCGCTCTCAGCCTCGCCGCCTGCGGCCAGAAGACCGACGAGACCAAGGGCGCCGCCACCCCGGCCGAACAGGCCGCGACGCCGGACGCCAACCCCGCCGCCACCGTTCCGACCCCGGCCGATGAGGCCAAGGCCCCGGACTTCTCGGCCAAGGCCGCGGCCGGCGACACTTTCGAGATCGAGTCGGCCAAGATCGCGCTGAAGCGCTCGACCAACGCCGACGTGAAGAAGTTCGCGCAAAGCATGATCGACGCCCACACCGCCACCAGCCAGGGCCTCAAGGCCGCCATCGCCGCCTCCGGCGCGACCTTCACCCTGCCCGCGACCCTGCCCGATGATCTGCAGGGCAAGCTGGACGACCTGAACAAGGCCGACGCCAAGGACTTCGACAAGAAGTACGCCGACGATCAGGTCGACGCCCACCAGGCCGCGCTGAACCTGTTCCAGCGCTACGCCCAGGACGGCGACAACGCCGCCATCAAGACCTTCGCCGCCGAGACCGCGCCGAAGATCCAGGAGCACCTGAACATGGCCGAAGGCCTGAAGAACGGCATGAAGTAAGGCTCGCAAGAGCCCTGATGCGGAAAACCCCCGGTCGGAAGGCCGGGGGTTTTCTTTGCGCTCATGGCCGTCATCCCGGCCGGAGCGCGTAGCGCGCAGAGCCGGGACCCAGGGGCCGGCGCACTGCGTCGGCGACGGCTTGGGTGGTGAGGTAGGCCGCCGAGCCCTGTCCCCCTGGGTCCCGGATAAGCCCTGCGGGCTTTCCGGGATGACGAGGTTGGGGATCAGGTTGTTCCCCCTAATCCGCCGCCTTCACGACGTTGTCGTCGCCGTTGCGGTCGATGACGATGTTGTAAGGGTCGACGCCGGCGAAGCGCGGGGCGACTGGCGTGACAAAGGTCAGGGTCTGGGTTCCGCTGCGGATCGGGCGGCGTTCCATGGCCACCACGTCCTTCTGCTGGAAGTCCTTCTTGCCCGGCTCGGCGGTGAACAGGCCCACGTCCAGCACTTCGTTCAGCGGGGCGTTCGTCTCCTTGCCGCGGCCGTCGGCGTACATCTTCTTGGCCTCGACCACGAGCTTGACGTCGAACCGGCCGTCGGCGCGCTTCTTGACGGTCGCGCTCTTGGTCTTCAGGTCATAGAGCGTGATCTTCTCGAACAGGTCGGTGACCAGGGCCTGCTTGTCGGCTGGAACCTCGGCGCGCAGGGCGGCCAGGAAGTCGAGCGTGGTGGGGTAGGGCGCGCCCTTGAAGCCGTGGTCGGCGATCAGCTTGCGCAGGACCCGGTTCACGGTCTCCTCGCCGACCTCGTGCTGCAGCCGGTACATGACCAGCGAGCCCTTGCGGTAGTGGATGTAGCCCTGGTTCTCGACCCGGGCCAGCGGCTGTTCCTCGAGCACGTCGCCGCCGCGCGAGCGCAGGTAGCTGTTGAGCTCGAACTTCAGGAACTTGCGGATCTGGGCCTCGCCGTACTTCCGCTTCATGACCATCAGGGCCGAGTACTGGGCAAAGGTCTCCGACAGCATGGTCGAGCCCTGCTGGTCGGCGCCCAGCACCTGGTGGGCCCACCACTGGTGGCCGATCTCGTGCGCGCCGACATAGGTGACCATGTCGATCTTCTCGGGATCGCTGTAGTCGGCGATGAAGAACATGCTCTCCGACCACGGAATGGTGCCGGCGAAGGCCTGGGCGAAGTCCTGGTAGGCCGGGAACTCCTGGAAGCGCAGCTGCTTGAACTGATAGGGGCTGAAATGCTCCTGGTAGTAGTCGAGCGAGGCCTTCATCGCGCCGCGCATGCGGTCGATGTTCCAGGCGTGCTGCGGGTCGTAATAGACCGCCAGATCGACGCCCTTGTAGGTCTCGCGCGAGACCGCGTAGCGGGCCGACTGGATCGACAGGAACGGCAGGATCGGCGCGTCGGCCACGAAGCGCACGGTGCGGCGTTCCTGGTCGCCCGACTTCCACACCCGTTCGGAGGCCTTGCTGCCAGGCGCGATCGGCGTCTGGTCGGCGTCGGTGGTGACGGTGATGTCGGAGGTGACGAAGTCGGCGTCCTTGCGCAGGCCGTTGAACTGTCGGCTCGCCACATCGCCCAGCTTGGCCATGCGCAGCTCGGGCGGCAGGCCGTACTTGCGGCGCTTGGCGCGGTCCTGCAGCAGGCCGTCGCGGCTCATGCCCAGGATCGGCGCGATCTCCATGTTGTTGAGGAACGTGCCGTTGGCGACCACGCGGCTTTCATTGCCGCTGTTCTTGAAGCCCTTCTGGCTGCGCTCGGTGATGAAGCTCATCCGGCGGGTCTCGCCCGGCGCCAGCGGGGTGTCGAAGGCGAAGATCCGGTAGTTGAAGCGCTCGAAGGTCTGCTTGGGCCGCGCGCCTTCGATCGACAGCCCGCGCACGACGAGGTCGCGGTCGAAGCGGACGTGGATCTCCTTGAGCGGAGCGCCGGTCTTGTTCTGGATGACATAGGCGCCGCGGGTCACCGCCCGGGGCTCGCCCGGGTGGAGGTCGACGTCCAGCTTCATGCCGGTGATCTTGGGCTGTGGCGTGTTCTCGTAGCGCAGCAGCGTCTTTTCGAGGTCGGCGGTCCAGCGCTCGTCGTCGAGGCTGGTGCGGTACTCGTTCCAGACGTTGGTGTTGACGTAGATGAAGCCGCCCAGGCCGGCGAAGGCCAGGAAGACGAGCCCGAACACCACGCCGTTCACCCCGCGCAGGCGGTGGGGCAGGCGACGCAGGCGCGGCAGCAGCCTGGCCTCGGTCCCGCGCCGCCACAGGGCGTAGCACAGCACCGTCAGCAGCACGGCGAAGGCGCTCCAGTAGGCGCGGAACCACCAGGCCCCGATCCAGAACGACCCCAGGCGGTTCATGTCGGAGAAAGGCGTCCCCGGCGCGCCGCCGTAATTATAGAGATTGTGCTCGAAGCCGAGGTTCTGGAACGTCACCTGGGTGACGATGTAGACCACCATCAAGCCCCAGCCGATGAACTTGTGCGGGCTCAGCACCTGCAGGAACACGGCCAGCACGGCCAGCAGGATCCAGTCGACGGCCTGGGGCAGCACGTACCATAGCAAGTACTTGTCCAGCTCCAGGCGGAAATAGCCGTGGGCGACCTGGCTGACGACGCCGGCGACCACGCTGACCAGCAGGGTCGACAGCAGCACCAGCGAGATGGCGGCGATCTTCGGGGCGGTGAAGGCCCAGTCGCCGACCGGGGTGGAGTCGATGATCTCGTGCGTGCGGCGCTCGCGTTCGCGCCAGACCAGCTCGCCGGCGTAGTAGATGGCGATGATCATCGGGATCAGGCTGAACGAGCCCAGCAGCGGCCGCAGCAGGGCGCGGGTCACCGGATAGATCTGGCCGCCGTAGCCGTCCGCGTCGGTGGCGAACCACAGCGAGCCGGCGGCGTTGAACAGGCCCAGCGCCAAGAGCACGAAGAAGGCCGGGCTCTTGAACACCTGGCCCATGTCCAGACGCGTGCGGGCGACGAACTGGACCCAGGCGGTGGCGCGGTCGTGGCGCGGCTTGGCCAGGGGCTTGGGCGGCGGCGGCAGGATCTCTACCGGCGGCGGCAGGCCGGGCTTGGCCTTCTCGCCCTTGCGGCCGGCCAGCTCGGCCGACTGGAAGCGGAAGAGGCCGTAGGCGGCCGCCAGCAGGCCCGCGGCCAGCACGATCACGAAGGTTCGGTTGAACAGCAGCGCGCCGGTCACGGCCGGGGTCAGGGTGTTGCGCTCGTTGGCGGTCCAGTACTTGGTCGCCAGGCCGAAGGCGCCGGTGCCCATCGGCTCCCACAGGGCCGCGGCCTGCTCGAACTCGGGCTTGTCCAGCGCGATGCCGGCCACCACCCACAGCACCAGGAAGCCGATCACGCCGACATAGGTCCACATCATCGAGCGGGTGACGGTGGCCAGGGCGAAGAACAGCGCCGAGGTCAGCAGCAGCGTCGGCAGGGCCAGCACGAAATAGGCGTAGACGTAGGCGTTCAGCAGGTTCGGACCCAGCTTCTCCGGGTCAATCCACGGCATGAACGAGCCGATCAGCATCGCCAGCGGCACGGCCAGGAACGAGATCGCGGCGGCGAGGAAGGCGCCGGCGAAGCGTCCGTACAGATAGTCGAACTTGCGGATCCGGGTGGTGCGCAGGATCGGGCCGTATCCGGTCTCGTCGTCGCGCACGATGACGTTGGCCACGAAGGCCGTCGTCACGAACATGTAGAAGATCGACAGGATCAGGTGGGTCTGGGCGATGGCGAACGGGGCGTTCTTGTGGATCGAGCCGCCGCCGCCGATCGAGATCTGCTCGATGGTCACCGACCCGAAGGTCAGCAGGAAGAACAGGACGGCGACCACCCAGAACACCGGGGAGCGCAGCTGGTAGCGGAGCTCGAAGCTCGCGATCTTGCCGAACATGGCGTCTGCCCCCTACGCCGCGCAGCGGGTCGTGGCGAGGGTCGAGAAATAGACGTCCTCGAGGCCGCCGATCACCGGCGCGAAGCCCGCGCCGGGGTCCTGGTCGGCCAGGACGTGGATGATGGTGCGGCCGCCGAGCAGGCGGGTCGAGATCACCTGATAGGCCTTCTTGGCGTCGTCCAGCTCGGCCTTGTCGATGGTCTTCTTCCAGATGCGCCCCTCTAGTTGGGCGATCAGGTCGGCCGGGGCGCCCTCGCGCACGATGCGGCCGTCGCAGATGATGGCCATGGCAGGGCAGAGGTCGGAGACGTCCTCGACGATGTGGGTCGACAGGATCACCACGACGTTCTCGCCGATCTCTGCCAAGAGGTTGAGGAAGCGGTTGCGCTCTTCCGGGTCGAGGCCGGCGGTGGGTTCGTCGACGATGATCAGGCGGGGGTCGCCGATCAGGGCCTGGGCGATGCCGAAGCGCTGGCGCATGCCGCCCGAGAAGCCGGCGATGGCCTTGTTGCGGACGTTCCAGAGATTGACCTGGGCCAGCAGGCTCTCGACGGTGTCCTTGCGCTCCTTGCGGCCGGCGATGCCCTTCAGCACGGCCATGTGGTCGAGCATGTCGTAGGCGCTGACCCGCGGATAGACGCCGAAGTCCTGCGGCAGGTAGCCGAGTACGCGACGCAGGGCTTCCGGATCCTTCAGCACGTCGATGTCGCCGAAGCGGATGTGGCCGGAGGTGGGCGCCTGCAGGGTGGCGATGGTCCGCATCAGGGTGGACTTGCCGGCGCCGTTGGGGCCCAGCAGGCCGTACATCCCGCGCGGGATGGTCAGGCTGACCTCGTCCAGGGCGCGCACGCCATTGCCATACACGTGCGTCAGGTTTTCGATGATCAGCATCGCTACTCGCGGCCCCCGGTCTTGTTAACGCCAACAGTCCCCAGGCCGACATGACAAGACGGCGCGAGCCTGGGCAAGTGAAAGAACGTTTAGGCGGTCGGGTTCCCGACGAATGTCGCGCCTTGCGCCGGGGTTCCGGTCGGGCGCGTTTGGGTCTAAGCAGGCGGCCATGACGACCTATGCCTTTCCCCCGCCCGTCCAGCCTTCGGTTCCGGTGGAAGGATCCGAAGCGGTCTTTCCCGTCCGCCGGATCCTGTGCGTGGGTCGAAACTACGCCGCGCACCGGGCCGAGATGGGCGGCGACGAGCGTGATCCGCCGTTCTTCTTCGCCAAGCCGGCCGACGCGATCGCGCCGCTGCTGAACGAGGTGCCCTATCCGCCGCGCACGGCCGACCTGCACCACGAGATCGAGCTGGTGGTGGCGCTGAAGTCGGGCGGCGCCGACATCGCCGTCGACGACGCCCTGGACCACGTGTTCGGCTACGCGGTGGGCGTTGACCTCACCCGTCGCGACCTGCAGGGCGCGGCCAAGGCCAAGGGCCACCCGTGGGAAGCGGGCAAGGCCTTCGATCTCTCCGCCCCGATCTCGGCCATTCGTCCCGTCGCCGACGCCACGCTGGACGGCGCCATCTGGCTGACGGTCAACGGCGTGCAGCGCCAGACCGGCCTGGTGTCCGACATGATCTGGAACATCCCCGAGATCATCGCCGAGGCCAGCAAGCTGTGGACCCTGGCGGCCGGCGACCTGATCTTCACCGGCACGCCGGAAGGCGTCGGCGCGGTGGTCCGGGGCGACGAGATCGTCGGCGAGGTCGACGGCGTCGGCGCCCTGGCCTTCACCCTGGTCTAGAGAGGGAGCGCGCAGTCGTGACCTTCACGCTGTTCGGCTACTGGCGGGCGGCCGCGCCCTATCGCGTCCGCATCGGCCTCAATCTGAAGGGCCTGGCCTACGACCAGGCGCCGGTGAACCTGCTCAAGGGCGAGCAGCGCCAGGGCGCCTATCTCGACCTCAACCCGCAGGGCCTGACCCCGGCCCTCGCCATCGGCGACGGCGTGGTGCTGACCCAGAGCCTGGCCATCCTGGAATGGCTGGACGAGACCCATCCAGAGCCCGCCCTGCTGCCGGCCGATCCGCTGGGCCGCGCCCGCGTGCGGGCCATGGCCCAGGTCGTCGCCTGCGACATCCATCCGCTGAACAATGTGCGCGTCACCGGCGAGCTGGCCGCCCGCGGCCAGGACGAGGCCGCCCGCCGCGCCTGGATGGCCCGCTGGCTGGCCGAGGGCTTCACCGCCCTGGAGGCCGCCGTCGTCGCCCATGGCGGAACCTATGCCTACGGCGATACGCCGACCCTGGCCGACGCCTGCATCGTGCCCCAGGTCTACGGCGCGCGCCGTTTCGACATCGACCTTTCGCCCTATCCGACCCTGGTGGCGGCCGCTGACCGCGCCGCCGACCATCCCGCCTTCGCCGCTGCTCACCCCAGCCTCCAGCCGGACGCCGCCGATGCTTGAAGATCTGAAAACCAACAACGCCAACTGGTCCAAGCGCAAGACGGAGATCGACTCCGAGTTCTTCAAGCGCCTGGAGAACCAGCAGAGCCCCGAGTACCTGTGGATCGGCTGCAGCGACAGCCGCGTGCCCGCCAACGAGATCGTCGGCCTCGATCCGGGCGAGCTGTTCGTCCACCGCAACGTCGCCAACCTGGCCCCGCCGCAGGACGCCAACTACCTGTCCGTGCTGCAGTTCGCGGTCGACGTGCTGAAGGTCAAGCACATCATGGTCGTGGGCCACTACGGCTGCGGCGGCGTGGCGGCGGCCATCGACGGCAAGCGCCGCGGCCTGGTCGATCACTGGCTGCACCCGATCCGCGAGGTCCACGCCGAGCACCGCTGCGAACTCGACGCCATCCCCGAGGAGCGCGATCGCCTCAACCGCCTGTGCGAGCTGAACGTCATCCGCCAGGTGCGCAACGTCGCCTCGGACGTGTTCGTGCAGGACGCCTGGGCCCGCGGCCAGAGCCTGGCCGTGCACGGCTGGGTCTATTCGCTGGCCAACGGCCTGGTCACCGACCTGAACGTCGGCATCGAGAGCCTCGAGGACTATCAGCGGGTTCTGGAAGGCAAGGCCTAGCCGAGATGATGCGCGTCGACGGCATGACCGGAGATTCCGACCTGCTGGGTCTGGATGATCTGCTGTCGGCGCGCGCGTTGCTCGCACCGGCGGTCTTCGACGCGCCCATCCGGGTGCTGGGCGCGCTGCTGGCCCACGGGTGGGCCAGCTTCCGGTTCGGACTGGCGGCGCACGAGGATCGTCGCGAGGTGCTGACGGCGGAAGGGTGGCTTGTCGGCGAGGACGAAGCGCGGCTGCGGATCCGCGACGAGCACCCGCAGGCCGAGATCCTTCGCCTGGCGCTCGTCGAGGGTGCGGCCGAGATGGCGGCGGCGATCCGGTCGCCGGGGTTCGGCCTGCCCCCGGTCGCCGACCTGCTGACGCTGGCGTTCGAAACGGAGGCCGGCGCGATCCGCTTCGAGGCCAGGCCGGACGCCTACGCCTTGCCGAACCTCTGGAGAGCCCCCGCGCCGCGAGAGCAAATCTAGCCGCGCCGGATCGTCGCAGTTGGCGGATCGGCGTTCGGTGCTTACTTGTTCGTCACCATCCCCTGCCACGGTGGTTGCATGGACGCCTTTCTCCAGAGCCTGCACAGCCTCGTCGTCGAGCACCGCCTGCTGGTGTGCGTGATCCTGGCGGTCGTCACCCTGCTCGAAGCCCTGATGCTGGTCGGGGTGCTGATCCCGATCATGGCGGTGATGCTGACGGCCGGCGCGCTGATCGCCACCGGCTCGCTGCATCCGGTCGAGGTGATCATCTGGTGCAGTGTCGGCGCGGCCCTAGGCGACGCCATCTCCTACCTGATGGGCCGTCACATCGGCGCCCGCGCGGTGCGCCATCCGGTGCTGGCCAAGCACCGCCGCACCGTGGCGCGGGCCCGGCTCTACACCCGCCGCTACGGCGTGCTGGCCCTGGCCGTGGCGCGTTACCTCGGCCCGCTGCGCCCGTTCGTGCCGATGGCCGCGGGCATGACCCGCATGCGCGACTGGACCTTCCACGCCGCCAACACCGTCACCGCGCCGGTGTGGGTGATCACCGTCCTGGCCCCCGGCTATCTCGCCGCCCGCCACCTGGGCTACTGGAAACCCGATCCGATGCTGCTGACCGCGGTGGTCGTCGGCGGCCTGCTGCTGGTCGCCACCGTGATGGTCCTGCGCCGCAAGCCAGCGGCCTCGAAGGCTTAGCCCGGCGCCCTGATGCGCACCCGGGCGCTGGCCGCCCGGCCCTGGTCGTCGACCACCCGCAGCCGATAGAAGCCCGCCGCCGCCGGTCGCCAGACCGGCTTGCCGCCGACCGGATCGTCGGCCAGGGGCTTGCCGTCCACGTACCACGACAGGTTCTCGCCGCCGGCCGCCAGCACCAGGCCGCGCGAGCTCTTGCCCAGCCCCTCGACCTGCACCGTCGCCCCGTCGGGCGGGAAGATCAGGCGCGGGCCTTCGTCGGCGACGGTCCGCAGCTGTTGCAAGGCGCCGGGCGCGGCCTTGGGGGCGATCGGACGCGGGGCGGTGGGCGGCGCGCCCACCAGATCGGCGACGTCGAACAGCGTGGGCAGGGCCGCGTCGCGCCCCGTGAGCCCGCCGCGCGCGCCGCCGTCGGCCCGGCCGGTCCAGACGACGATGGCGTGGCCGCCGACGATCCCGGCCGCCACCGCGTCGCGAAAGCCGTAGGAAGTCCCGGTCTTGAAGGCCATGGCCGGCCCGCCCCGGGTCAGGGCCGAGGGGGCGCGGCCGCGCGGGCCCGGCGCCTCGCGCAGGATGTCGAGCACCTGGTTCACCGCTTCCGCCCGGGCGATGCGGGTTCCGCCCTGGTGTTCGCGGGCCTTGGCTTCGTCGACCGTATAGGCCAGCGGCTTGACCACCCCGCCGTCGCCCAGGCCGGCATAGAGGGTGACGAGATCGCGCAGGGTGATGCCCGCGCCGCCCAGCGCCAGGGCCAGACCGGCGGCCTTCACCTCGGCCTTGGGGCGCAGCAGCCGCACCCCGCCGGCCTCGATGCGGGCGGCGAAGGCCTCGGGGCCGATCTTCTCCAGCGTGGCGACGGCCGGCACGTTCAGCGAATAGGCCAGGGCCTCGCGGGCGGTGACCTTGCCGTGGAACACCCGGTCGAAGTTTTCCGGCTGGTAGTCGGCGAAGCGCGTCTGGGCGTCGTCGATCTGGGTGTCGGGCGCCAGCATGCCGTCGTCGAAGGCGAAGGCGTAGACGAAGGGCTTCAGCGCCGAGCCGGGCGAGCGGGCGGCGCTGGTCATGTCCACCCAGCCGCCAGGCCGGTCGCGGCCGGCCGAGCCGACCAGGGCCCGCACCGCCCGGTCGCGGATCCGCACGACGATGATGGCTGCGGTGGCTTCCTGTCCCTGGCCGGCGGCGACGCTGGCGGCCAGGGGCTCCAGTCGCGATTGCAGGTCCGGGTCGATGGTGGTCAACACGCTGGACTGGCTGGCCGGCGCGGCGGCGGCCTGCTGGCCGGCCAGGTGCCAGGCCAGGGCCGGGAAGGCGCTGCGGCGGGGGATCGGCTCGCCCTCGGCCTCGACGGCGGCGATGTTGGTCAGGGCGCCGGCGCGGACCATCTTGTCCAGCACCGCGCGGCGGGCCTCGCGAGCCGCTTCGGGCCGCCGATCAGGCCGGCGGGCCTCGGGCGCCTGGGGCAGGGCGATCAGCAGCGCTTGCTCGCCGTCGGTCAGGCTGGAGGGCTCGTGCCCGAAATAGGAGAGGCTGGCCCCGCGCACGCCTTCCAGATTGCCGCCGTAGGGGGCCAGCGTCAGGTACAGCGCCAGGATCTCGTCCTTGGTCAGCCGGCTTTCCAGCTGCACGGCGCGGACCATCTCGACCAGCTTGGAGCCGAGATTGCGCGGCCGGGGCTCCAGCAGGCGGGCGGTCTGCATCGACAGGGTCGAGGCCCCGCTGCTGACCCGGCCATGCACGATCGCCGACCCGGTGGCGCGGACCACGGCGATGGGATCGACGCCCAGGTGCCAGCGGAAGCGGGCGTCCTCCACCGCGACCAGGCGCTTCAGGAACGTCGGGTCGGTGCGTTCCAGGTCGGCCCGCACTCGCCAGCGGCCGTCCTCCACCGGCAGGGCGCGCAGCCACGCCCCACGCTCGCCCAGCACCACGGGCGAGGAGCGCTTGGCGCGGCTCATGTCCGGCGGGAAGGCGGCGCTGAGCGCGAACACCCCGACCTGGGCGGCGAGGAAGCCGCTGAGCAGGCGGGTGATCAACGGAACCTTCCCTTCCCCCGGCGCGGGGGAAGGGAGGCGTTCAGGCGTCACTGCCCGGCCGCGATGATCGTGCGGCCGGCGTCCGACCGGGCGGCGATGCTAGGACGGTACATGTCCTTGGCCACCGCGCCGGGTAGGAAGAACTCGCCCGGCGTCACGGCCCGCGCGATGTAGGCCATGGCGAAGGGCTTGTTGCCCTCCAGGTCGAGCGCGGCGATGTAGCGGTCGTCGCGGCTTTCCTGGGCGTCCGGCGTCGACAGCTCGCCCAGGAACCGGAACGGTCCGTTCTGGGCGTCGTCGGCGCCGAGCGGAGCCTCGATCTCGAAGCCGGCGGGCAGGGCGTCGTCGACCACCAGGGCGGTCGAGCGGGCCTGCATCGACCGGCCCTGGATCAGCACGATCACCCGTTCGCCCTGGCGGATGGCCGACGGATCGACCGCGCCGCCGCTCATCGTGAACAGGCGCTTGCTCACCGACAGGCCGTTGCTTTCGGCGACCGGGGCGACGATCGGCGTGCCGCGCACGCTGACCGTCCGCCACAGCGCGCCCTTGCCCTTGTTGGTGAAGCGGGCGTCGGCCAGCTTGCCCACGGCCCAGCGCGGCGCGCCGCCGGCGGCCGGCAGGGCGACGACGTTCTGGGCGTCGATGTTGATGGGGCCGGCGGCCTTCATCAGCTGGTGGGCGGCGTAGAGCAGCTGGGCCTGTTCCTGGGTGTTAAGGGCGTCGGGATCCTTGACCACGTTCTCCAGGCGGCCCTGCAGGCGGGCGGCGACGTCGGCCTGGCCGGCCTGCACCGCCAGCGCCGTCACGGCGGCCACGTCGCGCAGCGGGCTCTGGTACCAGTCGTACTCGTCGCGCCAGTTCAGCGAGTTCACCGCCTGGCGCATGGCCGAGCGGGCCCGGGCCTGGTCGCCCATCAAAGCTAGGCCCGCGGCGACCTGGGCCTTGGCGATCGGCTGGTCCTCGTCCTTCATCTGCACGTCGTGCCACCAGCGCAGGCGGGCCAGGTCCCCGCGCCCGGCCTTGGCCAGGACGTAGAGGGCGTAGGCGCTGGCCCGGCGGCGCATGCGCTGGGTGGCCTTGCGGCTTTCGTCCTCGTTGCGGCCCCACCAGGACGGATACTCCATCCGGTAGGACACCGAGGCCCAGCCGTCGGGACGGCTGACCTGGCGCATGGCGTTCAGGGCCTTGTCCAGCGCCTCGTCGGGCACCGCCACGCCCTGGGCCTTGGCCTCCAGCAGGAAGTCGGTGGCGTAGGCGCCCAGCCAGGGGTCGGCCTCGCCGTCGCCCACCCGCCAAAGGCCGAAGGCGCCGTCTAGGGTCTGGCGATCCAGCAGTCGGCCCACCGCCCCGGCCAGGGCCGCCGGCGTGCGCTTGAGCTTGGGGTCGGTGGAGACGCTCTGGGCGTAGAGCAGCGGATAGGCCGCCGACACCACCTGCTCGGTGCAGCCGTACGGATAGCGCTGCAGAGCGACCGCGATCGCCGACGGGTCGAAGCCCTTGAACGGCGAGTAGCTGACCTGCAGCGTCACGTCGCCGGCGGCCAGGCCTGACAAGAGCTGGTAGTTGGGCGTGTAGGTCGCGCCGGGCGCCTGCAGCTCGGTGGTGGTGCGCACCACGTCGCCCCAGCCAAGGCGCGTCTGGATCGGATAGTCCTTGGCCGTCGAGAAGCCTGGGCCGCTGACCTTGAAGCCGATCTTGCCGATCCCCGTGACGTCGGGCGCCAGGAAGGGGATCTTCTCGGCGACGCGCTGGCCCAGGATCAGGGTGATCACCTTCCTGAAGGCGACCTTCAGCCCGCCGGAGGCGTTGGCCTCGGCGGTGTAGGCGCCGGGCTTGCCCTCGACATTGTGCAGTTCCAGCGTCGCGGTCGGCTTGTCGCCGGGCGACAGGAAGCGCGGCAGGTTGAGGTCGGCCACCACCGGCTGGCGCACGGTCATGGCCTTGGAGCCGGAACCCACGGCGTTGTCGGTCCAGGCCACGGCCATGATCCGCAGCTCGCCGTTGAAGTCGGCGGCCGGCAGCTTGATCGTCGCCTTGCCGTCGAGGCCGGTCTCGACCACGCCCGACCACAGGGCCACGGTCTTGATCGGCGTGACCGTCAGGCCCTCGCCGCCCAGCTCGTCGCCGCCGAAGTTGACGTTGGCCGGCGCGCCCATGTTCGGGTCGAGCAGGCGGCCGTAGTCGTCGCGGTAGTCGAGCGTCAGGGCGCGCTTGCCGAAGTACCACTTCACCGGATCGGGGCTTTCCTGGCGGGTCAGGCGCAGCACGCCTTCATCCACCGCCGCCACCGTGACGCGGGCCTTCTGGCCGAAGGAGAGGCCCTGCACCTTCAGCGGGATTTCCACCGGCGCCTTGGAGTCGAGCTTCGCGGGCGTTGCGATGTCCACCGTCAGCTTGCGGCCCTTGGGCTCCAGCGGCACGTAGACCAGGCCCAGGGCCCGCTTGGGCTTGGGCGAGGCGACCGGGTCGCGCGGCTGGATGACGGTGACCATCACATAGGCCCCGCCGCCCCAGGCGGCGCTGGTCTTCAGCTTCACGGTCGCGCCGTTCTCGCCGACCGACAGGGTCTTGAAGTCGATCAGGCGATCGGTGGCCACCGCCACCTGGGCCTGGCCGGCATAGGGCGCCTTCAGCGTGATCTCGACGGTGTCGCCCTGGGCATAGGCGCGGGTTCCGGCCGACACGCGGACGAAGTCGGGGGCCTCGGCGTCCTTGGCGGGCGAGCCCCAGCCCGACGAGAAGCGGGCCACGGTCTTGGTTCCTTCGGGGCCCTCGATCACCAGGCGGTAGTCGCCCCAGCCCAGGCGGCGGTTAATCCGCGCGCTGGCCCCGGCCGACATGTTCAGCGCGCCCTTGGCCACGACGGCGTCGCGGCTGGTGCGCCGCCACTGCCAGCGGCCGTCCTGCTGGAACCAGTCGTAGTTCCAGTTCTCGCTGATCAGGGTGTAGCCGGCGGTGGTCGAGATCTTCTTGCCGGCGGCGTCGACGGCGATGACCTCCAGGCTCACCGGCGGATCGTCGCGGCCCGAGCCGTCGCCCTGCTCGACCTTTACGCCGTAATAGATCGGCTTGCCGCGGACCTTGAGTTCCAGCCCCTCGCGGACCGGACGACCGCCGGGCTCGAACACCGAGGTGGTGACCGCCGCCACCAGGGGCTGGCCGGTGTCGCCGACGTCGCTGGTGCCCAGATTGAGGACGGCGCGGCCTTCGCCGTCGGTGACGGTCGTGCCCAGCTCGATCAGCTTCTCGTCGAAGGGCTCCTTGGCGTCGCCCCACTCGAAGCCCTTGTACTGCGGGAAGGGGTCGGTATCCCGGCGCAGGCGGGCCTCGCCCTGCGTCTGCAGGCCAGAGCCCGGCGCGCCGTAGAGGAAGCGGGCGTTGACCGCGATCTGGCGGGTCTCGCCGATGCGGATCGGCGTGCTTTCCTGGCCGGTGGCGGTGACCGCCAGCCGCTGGGGCGCGAAGTCCTCGACGCTGAAGCTCAGCGAACCGGTGGAGGCCTCGATGCCCTCGATGTGCAGCTCGGCGGTCCAGCGGCCGCGCGGGGCGCTGCGGGGCAGGGCGATGTCGATCGGCACCGCGCCGGCGTTGGCCTGGCCGAACCACCAGCGCTTGAACTCCACGCCCGAGGGGCGTTTCACGAGGATGTAGCCCTTGCGGTCGTTGACCGCCTTGGCCATGCGGTCGCGGATCATCGCCGTCAGGTGCACGGTCTCGCCGGGGCGATAGATGCCGCGGTCGGCATAGAGCCAGCCGTCGATGTCGCTGCCGACGGCGCGGCCGCCCTCGCTTTCGGTGCGACCGCCGACGCCCTGCTTGGACAGGTCGACCGGCGAGCGGTCGAGGTCGAGCACCGACAGGTCGCCCTCGACGCCATAGGCCATGACCATCTTGGCGCGCTCGCCGCCCTCGCCCTTCAGCAGCGGGCGGGGGAAGCGCACGCGGCCGTCGGCGTCGCTCTTGACCTCGGCAAGCGGCTCGCCGTCGCGGGCGACCAGCGCCACGCGCACGCCCGAGACGGTCTTGGCGGTCTTCAGCGAGCGGACCACGACGTCCAGGGCTTCGGAACCGTCATAGGCGATCAGCGCCATGTCGGTGAACACGATCCAGCGGCGGGCCTGGGCCGGCGGGGTGTCGCCCTCGCCGTCGGGGTCGCGGCCGCCCGACGCGTCGCGCGCCTTGATCAGGTAGGCGCCGGGCTTCATCTCCTTGAGCACCGCGCCCAGCGGGAAGACTGTGGTGGCCTTGGCGCCGGCCGCGCCGTCCACCGAGACCTCGCCCTTCCAGATGCGTCGGCCTTCGTCGCCGGCGCTGTCGTCGCCATAGTCGCCGGCCCAGTCGCCCTCGCCGGTGGGATCGGGGGCGCTGATCGACTTGCGCACCAGGTTGCGGTCGGACACCCGCCAGACTTCGACGGCCAGCTTCTGGACGTTCATGGTCTCGATGGCCACGCCGTCGGATTCCTCGCGCGGCAGGATCACCCCGTCGCCGGCGAAGCCGACGTAGGGGGGCTTCTCGCCGAAGGTGAAGTCGACGTCGGCGTTGGCGCCGAGGGTGTCGCCGCCCTTGGCGGGCAGGCCCTTGAGCAGGGTGATGCGGCGGTCGGTGAAGCCGACGCCGCCGATGCACAGCTCGTCGCCCTTCACCCGCACGGCCGGGGTGCGGCCGAGGTCGGGCGAGACCATGACGAAGTCGGCATAGGCCTTGGACGGGTCCAGATCGCGGCTCATCTGGATGCAGGCCATGGCCTCGCCGCCGGAGCTGTCGATGCGGGTGCGCCAGACGGCGAAGCCCTCGGGCTTGGGGACGCCGCGCCGGCGCGCATTGGCGTCGCGCGGCTTGCCGAACAGCGACCAGGCCTCGCCCTTGACGACGCCGCCGCCGGCCGAGGCCTTACCTGCGCCGCCGCCGAACCAGCCGAGGTCGGCGGTCTTGGCGGCCACGAAGCCGCCGCCGAAGCCGACGACCAAGGCGCCCGCCGCGATCGCCACGGCGGGGGTCTTCAGCTGGGACTTGATCCGGGTCCAGACGGAGGTTTTGGCCGCGCCGTCGCCTTGCGGCGTCTCGTCCGTCGACATCCGTCGTCTCTCCCAGATCCGAGGTGATTTGGGGGACTTGAACCTAAGCGCGAGCGGGGGTCAACGGCGTCGCGATAATGGTTCTCAAGGTTTCGGGTGAAGGAACCGGTTACCGCTCCGGATCACGCCTCGAAGGCGACCTGGGCGGTGGTCAGGTCATAGGTCGCCGGCACGATCTTCAGGCGGCCCTGGGCGATGCGCTCGGCCAGGATGCCGTCGGCGACCTTGAGGCGCGAGGCGATGTTGCGGGCGTTGCGACGGGCGGCCGCGTCGTGCAGGTCGGCGGCCTTCTCGCCCTGGGCGTCGAACACCGCCGGCAGGATCGGCGCCAGCATGGCCTCGAACACACCGGTGGGGCGGGTCTTGCGGGTGGCCGCGTCGACCGCCGCGCCGACCACGCCGCACTTGGTGTGGCCCAGCACCACGACCAGCGAGGCGCCCAGGGTGTCGACGGCGTAGACGATGGCGCCGAGGGCCTCGGGGCCGACGGTCGGGCCGGCCGCGCGCAGCACGAAGAGGTCGCCCAGATTGCAGTTGAACAGCAGTTCGGGGGCCACGCGGCTGTCGCTGCAGGCGACGACCACGGCGAAGGGCCGCTCGGCGGCCGCCGCCATCTCGCCTATGCGGGCGACCGACGGTGAGACCAGGCTGGCGCCGCCGCGGGCGAAGGCGGCATTGCCCTGCTTGAGCCGGCCCAGGGCCTCGTCGGGGCTGATGCTGGGGATCGGCTTGGTCGGCTGCACCTGCACGCCCGAGACGGCGGTCGGGGTTTCCGGCTCGGCGCCCTCCAGCGGCTTGACCGTCTTCAGCGCCTTGTCGAGGGCCGCCTTGTCGCCGGGCTGGGTGGACAGGGCTTTGGCGGTGCGGCGCGCCTTGCGCTTCCACACCGGCGGGGTCTTGGTCTCCTGGTAGCCTTCGGCATGGGCCAGGACGGGGGCTGCGAGGCCGGCGGCCAGGCCGCCCAGCAGGATGCGTCGAGAAACCATGGTCGCCCCCGGAAACGATGAAACCGCCGCGACCCTAGGGGCAGGGAGTTAACCGGAGGCCAAGCCCGGTTCAGAGCGGCAATTCGACGCGTTTGACCACGGTGCGCATGGCGATCGACGAGCTGACCCGCACCACGCCGGGGATCCGCGTCAGTTCCTGGCTGTGCACCCGCTCCAGGTCGTCGACGTCGGCCACCACCAGCCGCAGCAGGTAGTCCGAGCCGCCGGTCATCAGGTAGCACTCGGCCACTTCGCGCACATTGGCCACCGCCTTCTCGAAGGCGGTCAGCGCGGCCTCGGCCTGGGACGACAGGGTGACGGTGACGAAGACGCTGAGCGGCAGGCCCACGGCGCGCTCGTCGATCACCGCGGCGTAGCGGCCGATGACGCCCGCGTCCTCCAGGGCCCGCACCCGGCGCAGGCAGGCCGACTCCGACAGATTGGCCGCCTTGGCCATGTCGACATAGCTGGCCCGGCCTTCGCGCTGGAGCAGGCGGAGGATCTTTCGGTCGAACACATCAAGCGTGACCGGGGATTTCTTCACCGAATGGCTCCGTTTGCGCAGGATTCCTGCATACCACGTTCTTTGAAGGACGAAAGAACCAAGAAACATGCGAACGTAGAGGCGTACACCAGCGTTAAAGCTAAAAAGCGAGGAAACATCATGCGCGTTGGCGTCCCCTCCGAGATCAAACCGGGCGAGCACCGGGTCGGCCTGACCCCTACCGCCGTCCGCGAATATGTCGCGCACGGCCATCAGGTGCTGGTGCAGCAGGGCGCGGGCCTGGGCGCCGGCTATGCCGACGAGGCCTATGTGAAGGCCGGCGCGAGCATCGCTCCGGACGCCGACGCGGTGTTCGCCGGCGCCGAGATGATCGTGAAGGTCAAGGAACCGCAGAAGGTCGAGTGGGAGCGCCTGACCGAGCGCCACATCCTCTTCACCTACCTGCACCTGGCGCCCGATCCGGCCCAGACCGAAGGCCTGCTGAAGAGCGGCTGCGCGGCCATCGCCTACGAGACCGTGACGGACGCCAAGGGCGGCCTGCCGCTGCTGGCCCCGATGTCGGAAGTGGCCGGCCGCATCGCGGTGTTCTCGGCGGCCGAGACCCTGCTCAAGCACAACGGCGGCATGGGCCTCTTGCTCTGCGGCGTGCCCGGCGTGCCGCCGGCCCGCGTGGCGGTGCTGGGCGGCGGCGTGGTCGGCTCCAACGCCGCCCGCATGGCCGCGGGCCTGGGCGCCGAGGTCGTGGTGCTGGAACGCTCGATCCCGCGCATGCGCGAGCTGGACGACCTGTACCAGGGCCGCATCCTGACCCGCTATTCGACCCTGGACGCGGTGGAAGAGGAGATCCTCAAGGCCGACGTCGTCATCGGCGCGGTGCTGACGGCCGGCGCCGCCGCCCCGAAGCTGGTGCGCCGCGAGCACCTGTCGCGCATGAAGCCGGGTTCGGTGCTGGTCGACGTGTCGATCGACCAGGGCGGCTGCTTCGAGACCAGCCATCCGACCACCCACGCCGAGCCGACCTATACGGTCGACGGCGTCGTCCACTACTGCGTGGCCAACATGCCGGGCGCGGCCCCGCGCACCTCGTCCGACGCCCTGGGCAACGCCACCCTGCCGTTCGGCCTGGCCCTGGCCGACAAGGGTCTCGACGCCCTGGAGGACAACGTCCACCTGGCGCGCGGCCTCAACGTGCTGGGCGGCAAGCTGACCCACCCGGCCGTGGCCCAGGCCCTGGTCAAGGACTTCGTCGACCCGTTCGGCGTCTGGGGCGGCTCGAAGCTGTAACGACCCAACCTCCGTCATCCCGGAAGCCGCATGCGCGGCTTTCGGGATGACGACGATCGTGGGGTTACAGCCCCGCCATCTCCTCGATCACCTTCAGCGCCGCTTCGCGCGGGTCGTTGGCGGCGGTGATCGGGCGGCCGCAGACCAGGTGGCTGGCGCCGGCCTTCAGGGCGTCGGCCGGCGTCGCGGCGCGGGCCTGGTCGTTCTTGGCCGCCCAGAAGGGACGCACGCCCGGGGTCACCACCAGGAAGTCCGGGCCGCCGATCTCGCGGGCCAGCGCCGCCTCGTGCGGCGAGGAGACGATGCCGTCGACGCCGCATTCGATGGCCTGGCGGATGCGCCGCTCGACCAGGGCGCGGGCGCTGAAGGCGTAACCCATCTCGATCAAATCAGCGTCGGTCAGGCTGGTCAGCACGGTGACGGCCAGGATCTTCAGGTCCGAGCCGGCCTTGGCCTTCACCGCCGCCTGCATCACCTGCGGCTCGGCGTGGACGGTCAGCAGGTCGCAGCCGGCCCCGGCCAGCACCCGGGCCGAGCGCTCCACCGTGGCGCCGATGTCGTGCAGCTTCCAATCGAGGAACACCTGCTTGCCGGCCTTCTTCAGGTCGCCGGCGAAGGCCATGCCGTCGGTCGCCAGGAGCTCCAGGCCGATCTTGTAGAACGAGGCGGCGTCGTCGATGCGCTCGACCATTTTCCGGGCGTCGGCGACCGTCGGCAGGTCCAGCGGGATGATCAGGCGCGGATCGGCGGTCATGGTCGAGCTCCGGGTGTTGGCGCGCGAGGCCGCATCGCTCTAGAGAGAGCGACGTTTCCCGCACGGTCATGAAGGTTGAGGACGTCGAATGAGCCAGGCCGAACTCGCCGTCAACTTCTTCGTCGCGCTGTTCGCCCTGATCGACCCGATCGGCAACGTGCCGCTGTTCGCCGCCGCCACCCTGGGCGCGGCCTCGGCCGGCCGGCGGATGGTTGCGGTCTATATCGGCCTGTTCGTCGTGGCCTTCCTGGTCTTCTTCTATTTCACGGGCGTGGCGCTGCTGGAGTTCTTCGGCATCTCGATGCCGGCCTTCCGCATCGCCGGCGGCATCATCCTGTTCATTCTCGGCCTGGACATGGTGCGCGACGACTTCACCACCATGTTCGCCGACGCGGCCGAGGGCGAGGGTGAGCCGCTGTCGGCGCGGGTCTACGCCAAGAAGCGGTTCGAGCGGCTGATCGTGCCGTTCGCCATGCCGCTGCTGATCGGGCCGGGGGCGATCTCGACCGTGATCATCTACGCCAGCGAGGCCAAGCACCTGGGCCTGGCCGGCATGGCGCTGGGCGTCGGCGTCATCGCGGCGGTGTCGGTGGTGCTGGTCGCCACCTTCTGGGCCGCGCCGGTGATCAGCAAGGTGCTGGGCCGCATCGGCATGAGCATCGTCGTGCGGGTGCTGGGCCTGATCCTCTGCGCGCTCGCGGTGCAGTTCGTGCTGATCGGCGTGGGCGACGCCACGCGCGGCCTGATCCGGGCCGACGCCAAGGCGCCCTACACGGCGGAGAAGTAGGTTTCAGGTACTGGGGGCGGACTTGGTTTTCTGGTGGACGGGGCGAGGCTTCTTCTCGCTGCTTTTCCTGATCGGCGTGTTCGGCGTCTTTGGCGCGATCGTCAGCTTCACGGTCGGCGATGTGGCGTTCTCGACCGCGCCGTGGCTGTGGGGCGTGGGCTGGGTGCTGGCGGCGATCGCCAATTGGGTCGGCGGTTCGCGTATCAACCGCCGGGCGCTGAACCCGTTCCGGGGCGACCTGCGCTACCGGCTTTTCTACCGGGCGAGGAACAAGTTCCTGTCCCTTCCGATGGAGGTCTGGTCGATCCCGGCCCTGGTCCTGGGCATCGCCCTCTTCGTCCTGGGCCTGTTCTAGACCTTCCGGAATTTCCCGCCCTGGCTGGCGATCAGGGCCAGGGCCCATTCGTCGGGGATGATCTTGGCCAGCACGGCGATGGCCTTGTTGGGCGCGCCGGTGACGCAGACCGGGCGGTTGGCCTCGGCGGCCTCGTAGCCGGCGGCGGCGACCTCGTCGGCGCCCAGCCACATCCAGGCCGGCAGGCTCTGGCTGACCTGGGCGCGGGTGCCGTTGACGTCGTGGAATTCCGAGAGCGTGAAGCCGGGGCACAGCGCGCTGGCGTGTACGCCGTTGGCCAGGTTCTCCAGATGCAGGCTCTGGGAGAACTTCACCAGGAAGCTCTTGGTCGCCGCATAGAGGGTGTGGCCGGCCGAACCGGGCGCCAGGCCCGCCAGCGAGGCGACGTTGACGATACGTCCGAACCGGCGCTCGACCATGCCCGGCAACACCTTGTGGGTCATTTCGCAGACCGAGGTCAGCATCACCTGCAGGAAGGCCGACTGGTCGGCCCAGCTGGTCTTGTCGAAGGTTCCGGGCAGGCCGTAGCCGGCGTTGTTCACGAGGGCGTCGATGTCGCGGCCCTCAGCGGCGATCGCGGCCAGCACCGCATCCACGCCGCCCGGATCGGCCAGGTCGGCGGAGATCGCATAGGCCTCGACCCCGAAGCGCATCCGGATCTCGGCCGCCAGGGCCTCGAGCCGGTCGAGCCGGCGGGCGGTCAGGGCCACGTCGTAGCCGTGGCTGGCGTAGATACGGGCGAAGGCGGCCCCGATGCCGGCGGAGGCGCCGGTGATCAGGGCGAGGCGGCGGGCCATGGAGTCGAAGGTCCTGCAAGCAAAGCGTCACAGGAGTCGAGCACGCCCGCCGATCCGGTTCAAGCGGGGCGGAGGAACGACCTGGGTGAGGGCGGGGTCGGTCGTTCCTCCGCGAAGGCGCGCCCTCGGGGGAGGGGTAGGGCGCGCCCGATGCCTGAAGTCCTAGGCCGCGTCGCTCAGCGCCGGTTGGGCGCCGCGGGTCCAGCGGACGGCGGCCTCGGCCACGCGCACGCCCAGCAGGCGGGCGGTCTCGCGGTCGCCGGCCGGCGGGGTGATCTCCGGCGAGGCGTTGTCCGACTGGGCGGCGACGCCGACGAACGAACCCACGCGGTTGATCGTCTCCGGGCCGCGCTCGGCGGCGGTGACGGCCGGCGGAGGGACGCCCAGGTTGATCCAGTTCATGCCGTGCTGGGCGGCCAGGATCGTCAGGCTGGCCAGGGCGTGGCCCTTGTCGCCGGCGAAGCTGTGCGAGTTGGTGAAGCCCGCGGCCAGCTTGTCCTTCCAGGCGCCGGTGAAGAAGGCGGCCGAGGAGGCGTCGGCGAAGACTTTGAACACGCCCGAGACGTCGCCCATGTAGGTCGGCGCGCCGAACACGACGGCGTCGGCCTCGGTGATGGCGTCGAGGATCGGCTTGAAGTCCTGGGCGGCGCTTTCGATCGGCAGGACGACCGGGGTCTGGCCGGCGTCGCGGACGCCCTGGGCGACCTTGTCGGCGAGGACGGCGGTGTGGCCGTAGCCCGAGTGATAGACGATGGCGACCTTGGTGGTCATGGCGGTGGTCCCCTCAAGGAGAATGACGTTGTCCGAACAGAAACTGTATCGGTAGCGATTACGTAATAGCGCCCGCGGCCGGCGCCAGGGGATCAGCAACAATTTCAGGTGCAGTTTTTCTGCGGGAGGCTTTCAGGTGCGCTCAGGTGGCGGGGCGGCGCTTTCAAAGAATCCGTCCTTCCCCGAAGGCGGGGATCCATGCGGGCTTCAGGAGGAGGCGCGGCCGCGGATCGTCCGCGGTCTCGGCCTGGATCCCCGCCTACGCGGGGATGCTCGGTAAAAAGATCGGCCCGAAAAAGCCTCAGGCGCTCTTCAGGACGGCCTCGCGCTCGGCCGGGTCGGCCAGCAGGTCGGCCACCGAGATGCGTGACAGGCGCTCGGCGGCGGCGGCGTCGGCGGCGATCAGGGCCGCGCGGACGGCGTCGGGAATGCGGGCCCCGACCGGGCAGCCCTTCACGCCGGGAGGCGCGGTGCCGAGGTTGGCGCAGCCGTGGACGGCCCGCAGCACGGTGTCGAGGGTGATGTCCTGGGCCGGCTTCAGCAGCCAGGCGCCGCCGTTGGCGCCGGCGCGCGCGCCGATCAGTCCCGCCTTGCCGAGCATGGCGGTGACGCGCCGCACCACCACCGGATTGGTGGGGACGGAGGCCGCGAGTTCGGCGCTGGCCACGGCGCGGTCGGGGCTGAAAGCCTCCTTGTGCGCCAGATAGGCCAGGGCGTGAGCGGCGACGGGGAACTTCTGACTGTCGGACATGATCTTCTGTTAAGTCCGGAACGTAAGGGGGGAACGCAAGCGTTGAAACAAAAACCGTAAAGGCGCGCGGCCAAGGTCGCGATTGAACCCGGATCGGATTGGGTGTATCGCGCGCCGCTTGATCGATATGGGGCTTCGCGCGAGATTTTCGAGGGCGCGGCCCCGGAGGGATTGAATGGCTTCCGAAGCCTCCGGCGTTTCGACCTCTGAGAACGCCTCCGTCGCGGCGTGCGACATTCCCCAACAAGGCGGCTCCGCCAATGGTCACGGTCCAAAGGGCCATGGCGTGTTCGCGCTCGCTTTGGGCTCCGTCGGGGTCGTGTTCGGCGACATCGGCACCAGCCCGCTCTACGCCTTCAAGGAGGCGCTGCACACGGCG
>PJUK01000206.1_pt1 | contig 29162 bp, 24 predicted proteins | sample 1512211 | NCBI WGS metagenome assembly PJUK01 (sample SAMN08177668, study PRJNA422409) | Feces metagenome, whole genome shotgun sequencing project.
CACGCTATTCAAGGGGCATTGCTGGTGACACCACCTGACTTGAATGATGTTTGGCCAGAACATTATCCTTCGCCCAAAACACTCAGAGAAGCAGGATGGTCGCCGTTTCCCGATCAAGTGCTGCCATTTCGAAGTATTGTGGCTGCGAGTGTTAATGATCCACTAGCCCATTTTAATGCAGTGGCGGCAATGGCGAAAACCTGGGGCAGTGTATTCATCAATCTAGGTGCCGTCGGACATCTCAATCCTGCATCCGGATTTGGTCCTTGGCCTCAGGCAGAACAGTTAATTCAGCAATTGGATGGGCAGGCAGATCAACCCAGCCTGATTGCCTAATCGATGATGTATAGATCAACTCTCCAAACCGGATTTGGCGACTTTTTTGATTTCACATCTAAGTACAGCATGCCTTAACGCATCAACACCCCCATCGCAAGGTAAGGCTTTACCCCCTTTGCTTAAAACAAAAAAAACGGCCTGAACTTATTCCATTTGGCTGAATGGATCAGGCGTCAATTATTCATACATCATATCGATATGGAGATGGTATGGTTTGTCATGTTAAAGATTCAAATGCACAACTCACCACTGCTGTTTTAGCTCAGGCAACAATGCTGTTGGGACTGCTATGTTCACTGCCAGATGCTTCAGCATCCCCTTATAAAATCAATGAAGACTGGAGTTTAGAAAGCAATACGACGATTGCTCTGGGGGCCAGTTGGAGTACCCAAGCGCCATCAGCCGCATTGTTATATAAACCCGATGCCAATCATATGGGTAAAAATGGCTTGAGTGTAGATATTAACGGTGATGATGGACGTGCCAACTTCGATCGTGGTGATGCCATTTCACAAATAGTTAAAGGTTTAACCGAATTCCGTTTAAACGGGGTACAGCAAGGTGTGGTATTGAGCGCTAAATACTGGTATGACCATGCCTATGAAACTGGGCAAGGCGATTTAAAGCCTTTCGATGATGCCGAGTGGCCTGGTCTGGTTAAGTTTAAGGGGATTGAACTATGGGATGCCTATCTCTGGAAAAATATCGAATTTGATTCCAAGCAGTCTCTCAACCTGAAACTGGGTAAACATCGCTTGAATTGGGGCAAATCCCAATTTTTCCAAAATGGCTTGAACTCGGTCAGCGCCTTTGATTTTGCCGCCATCAATCGACCTGCCAGTGAAGCCAAAGAACGGGTGATTCCGGTCGAGATGTTGTCTTTTGAAGCCGCGATTCAGCCTGACTTAAAATTAGAAGGTTTCTATCAATTCAAGTTTAGGCCTTCTGTGGTGGATGGTTGCGGGACCTTTTTTGCGATTTCGGATTTTGTTCCGGAAAATTGTGGCCCGATTATGCTAACCGTGACACCGGGGGATAAATTAACGGAAACTGCCGCCAGGGCACAAACCTATATTCCTCGCTCAGCCAGTCATTATGCAAAAGACAGTGGGCAATATGGTGTTGCACTGAAACGAAATTTATCGAGCCTGAATCAAGCTGAATTGGGTGTTTATTTCGCCAATTATCATCATCGTAATGCAAACTTCGATGGGACCGCCGTGACTGCTGCTGGCGTTGAGAACTTTAAAACAGCACGGTTTTTCTCTATTTATCCTGAAAATATCAAAATGTACGGTCTAAGCCTGAGTGGAAAGGTAGGCACAACGCAGCTGTTTGGTGAATTGAGCTACAAGCCCAATCAACCCTTACAGCTGAATGGAACTGATATTGTCTATGCTCAGGTGCTCTCCAAAGAAACGCCACTCAAACCTGCGGGTGTTGCTGCTGAGTTGGGAGAGTATTTGCAAGGTTATGTACGTCTGCCTGTCACACAATTCTCTATTGGCGCCAGTGATTCTATGACAGATATTTTAAAAGCAAATAGCTTGTCTTGGAGTGCCGAATTTGCTGTGAATCATATCGCCAATATTGGCAATCATCGTTTTGGGCGGGTTGGGGTTTTTGGCCGCAGTGAACTATCAACCGGAGCTTATGATTCGGAAACAGGAAACTTTAAGTGTACGCCCTATGGCACAGCAAACCTGCCTAATGGTGCAATTGACCGTTTGAATGAACGTTATTGCAATAAAGACGGTTTTTTTAGTGAATGGTCCTATGGTTATCGCCTACGCGCGGCCTTAAGTTATCAAGACCTTTTACCTGCAACAGTAATTAGCCCCAGTTTAACTTTCCGCCATGATCTATCTGGCTATAGCCAAAACTTTCAGCAAGGGCAAATGAGTCTGGCGGCGGCAGTTTCAGCCAACTTTCGACAAAAATATTCGGCAGAAGTGATCTATCAAAACTTTTTTGGCTCAAATGAGTTTAGTACCATTGATGATAGAGACTTTATATCGCTTGCCTTTAAATATAGTTTTTAATTCATTTAAATAGATCGTATCAGGATCCAACAACGCGGCTTGCGTCACGCTGTTGGAATGCTTTAAAAAGGGCTTTAAGCCTTTGCCAGATAATTTTGCATTTCTTCTGCAGGTACCATGCCACCACCTGTTCCCCATACAATATGATTGGCATGCTGTAACTGCTGCTCAGTCAATAGATGTAGATCCTTATAATCTTGATACTTACTGACTAAAACTGGCCCGAGCATACCTGCCAGTGCAGACGGTTCAAGTTTCAGATTTTCAGACTGGTTGAGCATGCCGAGCAAGCGATACATGGTTTGATCGTCCAGTGTATAAAAACCATCTAACAATCGTTGCATGGCACGGCCGACAAAGCCTGACGCACGGCCCACGGCGAGACCATCTGCCGCCGTAATATTGTCAATCCCAATATCCTGAACCGAAATTTCATCATGTAACCCGGTGGCAACGCCCAACAACATACATGGGGAATGGGTGGGTTCGGCAAAAATACAATGGACGTGATCGCCAAATGCCATTTTCAGGCCAAATGCTACACGACCAGGCCCGCCACCGACACCGCAAGGCAAATAAACAAAGAGGGGATGGTCCTGATCCACGCTAATCTGCTGTTGATCCAGCTGTTTCTTTAAGCGTTCACCCGCAACGGCATAGCCCAGGAACAGGGTCTTAGAATTTTCGTCATCAATAAAAAAGCAGTTCGGATTTTTTTGCGCTGCTTTCCGGCCTTCATGCACCGCAATGCCATAGTCTTGTTTGTACTCAATCACGGTTACGCCATGAGCGCGTAACTTGTCTTTTTTCCATTGTCGTGCATCAGCTGACATATGCACCGTCACATCAAAGCCGAGTTTTGCACTCATGATGCCAATGGAGAGCCCAAGATTACCCGTTGAACCCACTGCGATGCTGTATTGACTAAAAAAGGCTCTAAATTCTGGGCTATTCAGTTTGGCATAATCATCGTTAAGACTGAGTAGATTGGCTTGTAACGCGAGCTGCTCCGCGCGGAAAAGCACTTCATAAATGCCTCCACGTGCTTTAATGGATCCTGAAATAGGCAAATGGCTGTCTTTTTTCAACCAGAGTTTGCCTGCAATTTTTTGCTCGAAGTGCGTTTCAAGCGATTGCTGCATCTCAGGAATGGCGCTTAGCTCCGATTCGATAATGCCATGGCTGACACGGGTTTCTGGAAATACGGCCATAAGGTAGGGTGCAAAACGTTGTAAGCGGTCACGCGCATCATCAATATCCGCTTGCGTTAACCCGACATAGGGTAAGCCTTGCTCGAGCGTAGTGAATGATGGGTTAAACCAGACTGTCTCTTTCAGTTCAATCAGGTCTTTCACAATCGGATAATGGGTAACAAGGTCTTGAATTTGATTCGAATCCATTCAGTTTCTCATAAAATTTGGATAATGGGTCATAGTCGTTGGCTAAAGCAATTTTATTTTTGGTTCATGATTTCAGTCAAATTCAGATTAAAACAAGAAAAAGAGCTTTAAGCGATAAAAATAATGAAAGTTATAAATCATCATCGTGATCGTGGTTTGGTTTATCTCTAGCACGCGATATTCATATCACTCAACTGCATATTCAGCAGTGCGATACACTGGTGCCAAGCTAAGAACACAGTATAAAAACCACCGTGTCCATAAAAAACAAGTGGATAAATAAAAAAAATGAAAGAGCATTATTTTTACCGACTAAAACACAAGGTAAACAATAGGGGGAGATTCCACGATTTAAATGATCAATGATAAATAAAGCCACAAATAAGAATGATTATTAATTTCAACTATTGAATGATGATTAATAAATGGCTATGATGCGCAAACTTTACAAATGATAACAACTAACAAATGAAAATTGTTATTAATAAGGAGAATGCGACAACATGGTCTTGGCAAAGAACAGATTAGTGCTTGCAATTGCAGCCTTGACGCCGTTTGCAGTATGGGCAGAACAGCATCAGACCGAGCAAGCAGGCACAATCTTACCCACGATCGTAGTCACTGCCAGTCTGGCAGAGGAGAGCCCTGATACGGCGCCTGCTTCAATCACAGTGGTCAGTAAACAACAGATTGAACAATCCGCGGCAAATAGTCTGGCGGAAGTCTTGGGTAAAACGGCCGGGGTACAAAATTATAATGGCGGGGGTCGCGAGAAACTGACCATCCGTGGGGTACGTGAATCAAACGGGGTATATACCTTGATTCTGGTCAATGGCAAACGTATTTCTTCTACAGGTGCCTTATGGCGCGATGCCGATCTGGATATTAGCTCGATTCCATTGTCCAGTATTGAGCGGGTAGAAGTGATTCGAGGTCCAATGTCTGCGCTCTATGGTTCGGATGCGATTGGCGGTGTAATTAACATTATCACCAAAAAGCCAACGGATGAGTGGCAGGGGGCAATCAATGCTGAATATCATCTGGTCGACCGCGGTGCAGGAAAACAGCAATATCGCTTGGGCGCTTCTGCATCTGGTGCATTGACCGACAAACTGGGTTTATCGATTTCAGCAGAGCAATATGACCGTGATGCGTGGTTCTCACAGGGCAAACAAGCCACGCCAGCCTATTATATCGAAGGCAAGAAAACCCAAAACTTACGCTCAACCCTGAGCTATGAACTCAATGATCAGCAGAATCTTGATCTTGACTTAGGATATAACAAGGATAAACGCCCGTATGGTCAGACGGACTATCAGTACTATCCCGCTACTGGTCATTTAAATGAGGGCTTTGCCAGTCAGGAGATTGAACGCCATTCCGTTGGCCTAACACATCGTGGTGACTGGAGCTGGGGGAAAACCACCGTTTCAGCGCAACAGGAAAATAGTGAAATTAAAGACTATGATTCAGACTTTGATGAACCCAAACTTCGTACTTTGAAAGAAAATAATACCAACTTGCGTGCCTATAGTAATTTTAATGTCAGTATTCACGGCGTTGTTGCGGGTGTTGAATACAATCATCAGGAAGTCAAAGACGGCGTAAGCTATCAAAACTCCGGTAAGGCTTCAGTTGGCACATCTTCAGTGTTTGTACAGGATGACATTCATATCACCGACCCACTGACCTTATCCTTGTCTGGCCGTTATGATGATCATGAGGTGTTTGGTCAGCATTTCAGCCCAAAAGCCTATCTGGTTTATCAATTATCACATGATATTGTGCTTAAGGGAGGCTATGGGCAAGCCTTTAAGGCGCCGTCTCTGGCACAAATGACCAAAGATTATGGCATTGTCAGTTGTGGCGGCGGGTGTACCTTATGGGGCAATCCTAACCTCGAGCCAGAAACCAGCGACAACTATGAAATGAGTGCATCCATCCGTAAAGCAAGCTGGAACGGTAGTGTCACCGTATTCCAGAATAAAATTAAGGATATGATTAGCCGTGATATTACCTATAGCGTTGATCCGAATGGTGAATCCAGCCCCACGGGCGCTGCCTGGGTGAATTTAGGCCGGGTCAAAATCGAAGGAGTAGAGCTGGCAGGCCAAGCAGATTTACTGCCTATGCTTTCTGTTGATGCCAATGCCACTTATCTTGATGCTAAAAACAGTGAAACACATAAACGTCTGGATGAGCGTCCACGCCTGCAAGCCAATACCAATCTTAATTTAAAACCGCTTGAATGGTTAACTCTAACTGCGGGTGCAAGTTATATCGGTGATCAGGTCATTAACCAGAAAAAACTACCTGATTATACCTTGGTCAATCTTGGTCTCTCAGCCAAAGTAGATCCCGCAGTGACTGTACGAGCAGGTATCCGTAACCTGACCGATGTCGATCTGGAAGAAAAGGGTAAAGATGCGGGAATTAAATTCAATGAAAAAGAACTGGGACGTAATTATTATGTTGGTTTGACCTATACCTTCTGATTTTGAATATTGGCCGCAACTAGATGCCTTGAGAAATCATTTTCAAGGCATTCTTTACTTCGATTTTTAAACATTTACTTAATTCCAAGTTATTTATTTTTATAAAAATATTGTTGTTATTATTTTAATTGACAGGTTTTTTATGTACGCAAAATTATTAACCAATAAAGGCTTAACGCCAACCGTTGCCCGAGTTTCTGTACTCGAAGTCCTTGCGCAACATAACGGTCTTACCGCAGATGATATCTATATGATTGCCAATAAACAGAGTGGTCTCAAAATAGGCACCATTTACAGAGTCCTGTCTGATCTGGAAAAGCATCACCTGATTCAACGAATCCTGTTTGGTCGCAATAAAAGTATCTATAAGCTACTTAAACATAGAATTAATTGTAATGTGCGAGAAACCATTAACGGAAATATGCATCCCTACAGTAATCCTGAAATCAACACTTTGCTTGAACAAATCATGGACAAACTTGGAGATGAATTTTCAATGGCAGAACTGATTTTGTATAAATAAGACCTTTGGATCGCTAGTTAAATTCAATTTGTCGGCTAAATATGAAAAAGTCGTAGATAGATGGAAAATATGCTTGTCCAATCGAAAGAAATTGTGAATACTCGTGCCGCAAATTCGGACTGTAAAATTAATTTTTAGGACTCGGCAAATACTGTGAAAACCTTTCCATTTTCTCGTTTACAAACAGCGTTACTGGCAGTTGGCTCATTTTCGTGTCTAGGACTGATTACCACAGTGACACAGGCCGAAACTGAAAGTGAAGCCACTCGGCTTGCCACCATTACAGTCAATGCTCAGGCCGCAGAAAATGCGTATTATCAGCCAAAAGTCAATTTAACCGGTTTTAATCAACACCATCTGGCTGAAATACCTGCATCAATCAGTACCATTACGGCTGAACGTATTGCAGATCAACATGCAAAAACACTCACCGATGTGGTAAAGAATGATGCAGCAGTAGGGGACGGCTATGCACCGATTGGCTATTACCCAAACTTTGTGATGCGCGGTTTTGCCCTGAATCTGGGTTCAAGTTATTTGCTGAATGGCAATGTGATTCGCGGTGAGCAGAATGTAGCGCTTGAAAACAAACAACAGGTCGAAATCCTGAAAGGAATCAGTGCGATTCAAAGTGGTATGTCAACTCCCGGTGGTGTGGTCAATTACGTCACTAAACGCCCTAAAGATATACGGTCAGTGACCGTGGGCGCAGATAGTGAAGGTGGCTATCGTATCGCAACAGATCTGGGTGGATTGTTGGGTGAGCAGCAACAATTGGGTTACCGGATTAATCTGGCCAGCGAAGAAATTCATCCTTATGTGGAACATGCCAATGGACGTCGTTTATTTGGCTCCGTCGCTTTAGACTGGAACATCTCTGATCGTTCCAAGCTTGAGTTTGATCTTGAATCACAGCATCAGCGTCAGCGTTCTGTACCAGGTTATCAATTATTGGGTGGCAACGCCGTACCCGATGGTGTGAAATGGGATCGTTTACTGGGTTATCAAAGCTGGAGTCAACCTATAAGCAGTGACAGCTTAAATACCGGATTAAAATATACTTATCAGATCAATGATAGTTGGACATCGTATTTAAGTGCTTCACAAAGCCGTGTGGTGGTCGATGATTATTCATCCTTTGCTTGGGGTTGTTATAGTGAAACTTGTCAGACCAAAGGTAATAGTTTTGACCCGAATGGTAATTACGATATTTATGACTTCCGTAACCCGGATGACAGCTATCTGACCAATCAGTTTAAGGCAGGCATAAACGGTAAATTTAAGACCGGTGCATGGCTACACAACCTCAGTGCAGAATTGTCACACACAGCTAAACGTCATTCACAATATGATCCAATAAATGAAATGGTTGGTTCAGGCAATATTTATCAGGATAGCCCAGCGTATCAACCCACTGATAAGCGTTTGGATAATCACTATAAATCCTTAGCAAGCCAGCAAACCGCATTAACGCTGATCGACCAGATCGATTTCAATGCAGCTTGGTCAGTTTTAGCGGGTGGAAAACTGCTACATTTAGATGAAAATGCTTATCAAACAGATGGTTCGCGCATTCGGGAGACCGATTTTAACCGTTTCTTACCGCAAGTTGCAGTGATGTATCAGCCTTGGGAAGATACACATGTCTATGCGTCTTATGCCAAAGGTTTAAGTGATGGTGGTCAAGCGCCGTGGTTTGCCGACAATGCCTCTGTAACGCTAGCCCCAATCCATTCAGCTCAATATGAACTGGGTATTAAACAACAATGGCAGGATTTACTTTTTACCGCAGCAATATTTGATTTAAAACAGGACAATCAGTATACCAATGCAGCCAATAACTATGTGGCTGAAGGTGAACAGCACAACCTGGGATTAGAACTCGGCTTACAAGGTCGTTTAAGTGATAATCTGGATATTACCTCAAGTTTGGCATTGACACGTTCACGACTCACAGATGTTCAAGTAGCTGAATATAAAGGACATCAGACTCAAAATGTACCAGATGTACGTTTTGCCAGCCACTTATCGTATCAAGTGCCGCAAATTGATGGATTACGTTTATTGGCAGGTATGCAGTACAGCAGCAGTAAATATGCCAATAAAACCGGTACAGTGAAGGTGTCAGGTTATAGCGTATTTGATGCTGGTGCAGCATATAATTTTCATGCCTATGGTTATGACAACACACTGAGATTGAATGTAGACAACGTATTCAATAAGAAATACTGGCGCGATGTCGGCAATTTTCTTGGGGATGATTATTTATTCCTAGGTGCGCCACGTACAGCACAGCTGTCATGGACTGTTAATTTTTAACTTGAGATAGAAAAACTGGAAAGATACATCACGGTGTAAACTCTAAATCATTTAAGTTTACGCCGTTTTATTTAGATGCGTATAAGAACATTTGAAGCTGCAAAACTGAAGTTTGGTGAGGAACAAGTCGTGGTCTTAATAAATTAATATTATTTCGCATAATGTATATTATGTTAAATAGAATATCTAAAGGCTGTAGCCTGAGTAGCACTGCTACGCAAGTCATTGTTTGTAGCTACAGCTCAGCAACGTGAATTATGATCGTAGAGATTCACGTTGCTGAGCTCGAGTTCTCATTCCATAAAAAGAAAGGTCTAGATTTTAAGACACCAAATCAAATGGCAGAAGATTTTTACAAGTCGGCTGATTAGAATCGCCCAAGTGAATGTCTCCTGCTATTTCGGCACACATCAATAGAAGAAAGATAAGCTGTAATTTTCTATGTAAATTACGCTTAAATGCTAACCCTCTCATTTTTCAACTGGCTCAGGTTATAATGCTGGTCTCCCCAAATATAGTTGATCTATTATGAATGCCTCCAATGACCCTCTACATGGCAAAAAACTTGCTGATATTTTGGATGAGTTATTGGATTATTACGGTGGCTTTGAAGGCTTAAGTCGTAAAATTGAAATTAGATGTTTTTGTATAGATCCAAGTGTTAAGTCATCGTTACGATTCTTGCGTACCACACCATGGGCACGTGAAAAAGTAGAAAGCTTATATTTGTATGTCTTACGCCAAAAAGCCAAACAGAAATCGTAATTATCAAAACCCTAGCTTCAGCATTTTAATTAGTGGTGGACTGCCACCACTCTCCTAGAAAAATTTAGTCTATTCTTAAGATTTTTTTTAGTAGGAAAATATGTATTCATAGCTAGGTTCATGAACCACATATTTTATAGGTTATAATTTTAATGTTCTAAGTAATTAAATTTATTGTTTATTAAACATAAATTAAATTGTGAACTAGCTTTTAGGTGAACATAAGTGCAGTAGAATTTATTCAACAAACTGATATCTAAACACTTTTATAATTACCATTTAGGCTTACATTACAATGTTTGTTGACATACTCTTAAATATTAAACACAATGTTTTCATTATATAAATATGTCTAAATTAATAACAATGCCTTCAATTTACCAACTTAAACCTGCATTTCAAAACCTACTTCGTCCATTTGTGAAATGGCTTTATTTAAAAAAAATTACAGCCAATCAAATTACCCTTTCAGCGATGTTCATCTCTGTAATGCTAGCAATCGCTTTATACTATGTGTCTATCAACTATCAGCCTGTAATCCTGTTTTTATTATTTCCGGTATGGATGCTCCTTCGTATGGGATTTAATGCCATTGATGGCATGCTCGCACGTGAGTTTAATCAACAAACAAAACTTGGCGCTTATTTAAATGAAATCTGCGATGTCATCTCCGATTCAGCACTTTACCTATGTTTTTTGGGCTTAACCTTCATTAATTCCTTCCTATTGGGACTGGTTGTATTTCTGGCGATTCTGAGTGAATATGCGGGTGTTATGGCACCTTTAATTGGTCAGGAACGCCGTTATGATGGCCCTATGGGTAAAAGTGACCGTGCATTTTGGTTTAGTTTAATTGCACTATGTGTCAGTTTTAGTTCGTATTTAAAAGAAAATAACTATTTAAATTCAATAATTTATTTCTGCAATGGAATACTTCTTTTTATTGCAGTACTGTTGATTTTGACAATTTATAACCGGATTAAAAATAGTATTAAAATCTAAGGAAAATCAGATGCAAGTCTCACAAAAACATGTATTTACTACTCATGACGATAACCAATTAGCTTATCAATATTGGCCAGCTGCTATAGAACATGACACTAAAAAAGCAATTATCTTATTCCATCGCGGCCATGAACATTCGGGACGTATGGCACATTTAGTCAAAGAGCTTAATTTGCCAGAGTTTGATTTCTTTGCATGGGATGCACGCGGACATGGAGACTCACCTGGTTTACGTGGTGATGCACCGAGTTTCCCTGCATGTGTGAAAGATATTCAATATTTTGTACAACACATTGAAGCTACTTATAAAATTAAATCCACCAATATTGCTGTTATTGGTCAAAGCGTTGGGGCTGTTTTGGCCGCAACATGGGTGCATGATTATGCGCCAAAAATCAGAGCTTTATGTCTCGCTTCACCTGCGTTTGACATTAAACTCTATGTACCATTTGCAAAAACAGGTTTATCAGTCTTAAGCAAACTTAAAGGTAATTTCTTTATTACCAGTTATGTAAAAGCGAACATGTTAACGCATGATATTGAGCGTGCAAAAACCTACGATACAGATCCGCAGATCGCCAAAGCCATTTCTGTAAGAATGCTTTTAGGCTTATATGCAGCATCGGAACGTATCGTAAATGACGCACAAAATATCTTTGTTCCCACTCAAGTTTTATGTTCCGGATCAGACTTTGTGGTATTCCGTAAGCCACAACAACAATTTTATGAAAAACTTCCTCACCCTCGTAAAGAGTTTCATATTCTGGAAGGTTTTTATCACGATACCTTAGGTGAAAAAGATCGTCATATTGCAATCGAAAAAATCCGCCGTTTTATTTTGCAAAGTTTTTCAGGAGATTATCAGGCTCCAGATGTACTCAATGCCGATAAAATCGGTTCAAGCTGTGCAACTGCCGAGCAACTCAGTAGTCCACTGCCCGCTTTTTCAATCAAGAATTTGTTCTGGAACCTAACCAAACGCAATTTAAAACTCGGCAGTAAATTCTCACATGGCCTGAAAATTGGCGAAGATACGGGTTATGACTCCGGCAGCACTTTAGACTTTGTCTATCGAAATCAAGGTGAAAGCAAGAATATTCTGGGCAATATCATTGACCAGCAGTATTTGAATGCTATTGGTTGGCGTGGTATCCGCGTGCGTAAACAGCATATTGAGCAGTTATTGGCAAAATATGCAAAAATTTTGACTAAACAACGTAAGGATGTGCGAATTCTGGATATTGCTGCCGGTCATGGCCGATATATTTTAGATGCAGTCAGTGAGCTCGCAACGCCACCTAAATCGGTATTATTGCGAGATTATAGTGAGTTAAATGTCGAATCAGGCACAGCATTGATTCAAGAACGGAAACTGGACAATATTGCTCAATTTGAATTAGGCGATGCGTTTGATACTGCATCATTGGCCAAAGTTAAGCCCAAGCCAAATTTAGTCATTGTATCTGGGCTTTATGAGCTGTTTAGTGATAATGATTTATTAAGACAATCTCTCTCAGGTATTCATCAGGCCATGTTACAAGGTGGTTTCCTGATTTACACAGGGCAAATCTGGCATCCACAACAAGAGTTTATTGCACGTGCTCTCACCTCGCATCGTCAAGGTGATGCCTGGGTCATGCGTTTACGCTCACAAGCTGAAATGGATGCACTGGTTGAACAGGCGGGCTTTAAAAAAGTAGATCAATGTATAGATGAGTTTGGAATTTTTACAGTTTCGGTTGCTCAAAAAATTTAAACAAAGACTTTTATGCAAAATAATATTTTAGACCGCCAATCAGGTACATGGAAATGGGGACTACTCTGCTTAGTCTTTTTAGCTCCATTTTTCTTTTTAACCTATGGTTTTGCAAATCAATATGCATCCAGCCTAAACGATGTTCCAAGTATTGTTTTTTCATGGGAGCATCATATTCCTCTTTGGGCCTGGACGATTGTGCCGTATTGGTCGATTGACCTTTTTTATGGCTTGTCTCTGCTATTGTGCTGGAATAAATTCGAATTAAGACAACATGTGCTTAGGCTATTTACAGCTCAGGTTATTTCTATCAGTTGCTTTTTAATTTACCCCTTAAAATTCAGTTTTGATCGTGCGGAGTTACAGGGTTTTTTTGGATTGTGGTTCGAGGTGCTGATGGGTTTTGATAAACCCTTTAACCAAGCGCCGTCATTACATATCGTCTTACTGGTTATTCTGTGGGATTTTTATCGTCGTCATATCAATCCGAAATATCGTTGTTTAGTTCATATTTGGTCGTTGTTGATCGGACTATCCGTCTTAACCACATGGCAGCATCATTTTATTGATATACCTTTGGGTTTATTGGCTGGTTCGCTATGTTTATGGCTATTTCCACTCTCAGTGAAAGCACCTTATCAGAAAGATCCTATACAGCAATTTACACCTAAGCACTTAAAATTAGGTACTTTTTATCTAATCGGTGCCTTGCTGTGTATTATACCTGCATTTCTATTTAAAGGTATTTGGTTATGGATGTTATATCCAGCCATTTCCCTGTTCTTGGTCGCCCTGGCCTATTTCACAGTTCGGCCTCATATTTTTCAAAAACAACGAAACGGTCAAATGACAGTTGCCTCATGGATGTTATTGGCACCCTATTTTCTATTTGCATGGTTGAATAGTCGATTATGGACCCATCGTCACCCACAAGACTCTCTGGTTCTGCAGCTCAACGGCGTACAGGTTTATCTTGGTCGTATCCCATCTGCGAAACACACCAGACAATACGATGCTTTATTTGACTGCTGTGCTGAATTGGCAGTAAATCAGCATGTACAACCCTATGAAAAATTGAATACCTTAGATTTAATCCCTATACAGAGCACGCAATTGCTATTAGCCTCAGAAGCATTTGACCGTTTTGTGCAACCTTTGATACAAACCAATCGAACACATAAAGTTCTGATCTTTTGCGCGCTTGGCTATTCACGTAGTTGTAGTGTATTGATTGCATGGTTATTACAGCAAAACTATGTCTCTGGAGTTGATGAAGCCATTACTCTAATTCAACGAACGCGTCCCTGGATTGTTTTAAGTGAGACACATATTACTGAAATTAAATGTTTCCAAGAGCTGCTCGCTCAGGAGATACAGCAATGAAAATGAATTTTGTCGTAGTTAACCAATTACTTAAGCAAAGTCAGAGTCTCTTAAAATCAGGATATTTAGCTTTTATTTTATCCATCATCGCATTATCTTTATTTTCGAAAATGCAGATCATAATTCCTCTTTTACTTGTTAGTGCTTTATTGGCGCTTCACCATTATCTATTTATTCGGATTGAGTTTGATCGCGGTCTGGTACAACATATGATTGACCGGTCTGAGGAGATAGAAAGTCTTACTCAGCAACTGGATCAATCGCTGTTAAATTTGAAATTGGTGCCCTCCAGTAAAACAGGCCGTGATTGGCCTGAACGCCTCAAAGGCTGCTTAAGACTCTTGAAAATACAGGTTGCTATCGTCTTAATACAATATTCTATATTTATTATCCTTTTTTATAAATTAGCGCATAGATGAAGCTTGAATGAAAAAAAATATAATCACGCAAACCGTTGCTCGTTTTATCGCATTTCTTACCCGTCGCGGTGCTCGCTTACTGACAGGTGCACGCAGCTTGTGGGTAGGTTGTGAGCCTGAACTTAAACAACGTATCTACTATGCTAACCATAATAGTCATATTGACTTCATCTTATTATGGTCTTCCTTGCCAATTCACATTCGTCGACAAACTCGTCCAATTGCAGCGTCTGATTATTGGCTAAAAGATGGATTTAGACGTTTTTTAATCCAAGATACATTTTCCGGTGTGACCATCCAACGTAATCGTAGTGATCAGCAAGATCCGTTACAGCCGGTGAAAGATGTCTTGGCAGAAGGTTATTCCATTATTTTTTTCCCAGAAGGAACTCGGAACTTAAATGATGATATCGAACTACTTGAATTTAAAAGTGGTCTATATCATCTCAGCCAACAGTTCCCCGATGTTGAAGTCGTACCTGTCTGGATTTCCAACCTAAAACGGGTGATGCCCAAAGGTGCATTTATTCCTTTACCCCTACTTTCTACGGTTATCTTCGGCAAACCTTTAGTGCTCAATCAATTCTCAGATAAAGAGCAGTTTTTACAACATGCTCAGCAGCAATTATTAAAATTAAAAGAGGCAGAGAATCAATGAATCTGGATAATCTACAACAAACCTATCTACTGTTTGCAATCTTTGCCGTGATTTTAATCATTGCCTCAAGTATTGGCTTTATTCTCAAACAAAAAGCTGGAACAAAGCCATCCCCAGTGATTGATAACTTGAATGCCCGTATCAATGCCTGGTGGATCATGCTGATTGTCTTGGCCGTAGCCATACTATTGGGTAAAACCGCTTTTATTATCTTGTTTGGTGTCATTTCATTTTTTGCATTACGCGAATTTATTAGCTTATTACCAACACGGCGTGGTGACTATCTGCCTTTGCTGATCGCATTCTACTTTGTTATTCCTTATCAATACTATCTGGTCTATACCAACTGGTACGGACTATTTTCGATTTTCATTCCGCTTTATGTCTTTTTACTTATTCCCATCGCCAGTCTAAAGCTCGAAGATACTACACACTTTTTGGAAAGGAGCGCCAAAATTCAGTGGGGCTTAATGGTAAGCGTCTTCTGTATTTCCCATGTCCCTGCCCTGTTAAACCTCGATTTACCCGAATTTAAAGGTGAAAAAATTTGGTTGGCGATTTGGTTGATTATGGTGGTTCAAGCTTCTGACGTATTGCAATATGTTTGTGGCAAACTTTTTGGAAAACATAAAGTAGCGCCAACACTTTCTCCATCAAAAACCGTAGAAGGCCTGATAGGCGGCATCATTCTGGCAACGGCCCTAGGTGTATTGATGTCATCACTCACCCCATTTAATTACTGGCAAGCAGCTTTGATCGGCTTGATTATATGTATTTTTGGATTCTTTGGAGGGCTGGTAATGTCAGCCATAAAACGTGACCGGGGTGTAAAAGATTGGGGACAATTGATTCAAGGTCATGGCGGCATGTTAGATCGTATCGATTCTATTTGTTTCTCTGCGCCAATCTTTTTCCATATTCTACGCTATTGGTGGAGCTAACTCTTAATACGAAGAATGACCAATGCTTACTTCCCGATAAAATTTTGGCGTCACATTGGTCCACCGTTTAAATGCACGTGAAAAATGAGAAATATCCGCATAGCCCAAACGATCTGCCACCTCTTGAATAGTGATCTTTGGCTGTTTTAATAAATACTCGGCCTGCTGTCTACGCACTTCAGCCAATAACGTCTGAAACGTTGTTTGCTGCTGTCCCAATTGCCGTTGTAATGATCTTTCTGAAATATGCAGTTTCCCTGCAACTTGTTTGATCGATAAAAAGCCCTCATGTTCATCATAAATCATGGCTTTAATCACAGCATCCAGACGATCCTTATCCCTCCTTTTTTGTGCCAGTTTCTGTGCATCCTGCAGGCACTGTTGTCTGCTTAAACGTGCAAGCATGGCATCTGCAGTTTTGAGGGGTAAATATAAGTATGCTTGCTTAAAAGTCAGGTAATCCGCTTCAGCAGAAAACACTACGTTCAAGTTCTTGTCCGGATGGATTCTTTTATAAAAATCAGGCTGGTCTTGCTGAAATTTATAATCAATTTCCAGATTAACTTGAGCCAGATTTTGCAGAATTTGTCCAAATCCAAATATCAGAAAACAAGTGGCATGCTGATTTAATCGCTCCTGAGATAAAGGCTGCGCAAAATATAAATGCACCCTCTCCCCGTCAATCCTAAGCCGAGGTTTAAAAACGGCGCAATGTAAACCAATAAATTGCTCTAAAATCTCGATCGCATCGCCTAAGGTAGGTGCGGTGGTCGCCGCTATTCCTACATTGCCATAGCAAGACACCCGCATGTCTCGGGCAAGGTATAAACTAATTGCAGGTTCCCGGGTTAATGCAGCTGCTTTCTCTAGTAAGTAATTGAAGATATTCAGGTCAACATACCAAAATGGCGCATCCAGTTTTTGGACCTTAATTCCTGTACCCGCCAGCATTTGCTGCGGTGAAACATTCCATTTTCCTACGACATCAACCAATAAGTTGACGTAGCTTCCGGGTAATTCTGGATTCATTCTCGTTCCATGACTTAAGGATAAATTGGCGTGAAATGGTAAATATTGGCAGCTTATGAACTATGCCAGTTTTACGCTTTTCGGCATAGTTCATTTATCTAAAATGTGTTTATGAATGTAACTTACCAATGAATATACTGATTGTTCACGCCCATCCAGAAAACTTATCGTTTACCGCAGCCTTAAAGAATAAAGTACAGGAAACATTTGAAAAACTCGGCCATCGCGTTGAACTTTCTGACCTGTATGCCATGAATTTTAACCCTGTGGCTTCTCAAGATGATTTTGAAAGCTTAAACCAGCCTGATTACCTAAATTATGCCTTGGAGCAGCGTCATGCCTTCAAGCATCAGCAATTTTCACCGGATATCCAGACCGAACTTGAAAAAGTACAACGTGCAGACCTGCTGATATTGAGCTTTCCTTTGTACTGGACTTCCGTTCCCGCCATCTTAAAGGGCTGGATTGACCGTGTATTTGTATCAGGACTATTTTATGGCGGAAAACGCTTTTACAACCACGGCGGCATGCGTGGGAAAAAAGCCATGCTGTGTTTAACGTTAGGTGGTCGTGAGCATATGTTTGGTGAAAATGCCATTCACGGGCCGATTGAACATTATCTTGCACCGATCCAGCGTGGGACATTGGCTTATGCCGGGTTTGAAGTGTTACCGCCCTTTATCGCTTATCACGTGCCCTATATCAGCAACGAAGCCCGACAAAAATTGTTAATGGATTTTGAGCGCTATTTGTCTCATCTCGATGCACTACAGCCGCTTGAATTTCCAATACTCGAAAATTTTGATGACAAGATGCATCCGCTTTGATTCAAAAATTCAGCTCTCCATAGACAGTCAAAGCAGTTGACTGTCCATCATTATGGCTGGCATTGATCAAATCCCTATCACTTTAGATGGGTGAGTATTCCCCCCATCTAAATTCGCATGCTCCATCTTCTTTTCCTCATTCATATAGCGATGAAACGTCAAGGAATCTTCATCTGGATGACACCATGCTGTCATCAGCACTGCCTAGAGTGTTGACATCTTTATTCTGGATAAAGCAGATGTTACAAAAAATGAAACGATGGCTCTCCTGCCTCGCTATAGTTCCCATGCTATTGGCACTCACCGCCTGTAATGATTCAAATGACGATCAGGTCGCAGCGACACCTGATGATGCAAAAAAACCTGTGATGCGCTGTGCACCATAACCATAAAAACAATGAGAGGAAAACGCGTGATTAACCGCCGTCAATTTTTAGCAAACACACTTAAAACAGGTTTTGGTGCTGCCGCTTTAACCACTTTTCCAGCAAGTATTCAAAAAGCGCTAGCGATTCCAGCCAACAATAAAACCGGAACGATTCAGGACGTTGAGCATGTAGTGATCCTGATGCAGGAAAATCGCTCATTCGACCATTATTTTGGCACACTGAAAGGGGTTCGGGGCTTTGCTGATCGCCTTACCATTCCTTTGCCGAATGGTCGTACAGTTTGGCAGCAACAACGCAGTAATGGTGCACTGTTAACTCCATTCCATTTAGATGGCTCCAGCAATAACGCCCAACGTGCGCCCGGCACCCACCATACTTGGGTGGATAGCCAGAAAGCATGGGACAATGGTCGTATGACCAACTGGCCAAGCTATAAAACGGACTATGCCATGGGTTATTTTAAGGAACAGGAAATTCCTTATCAGTTTGCCTTGGCCAATGCGTTTACGATTTGTGATGCTTACCATTGTTCCATGCATACAGGTACAGATGCCAATCGTTCGTTCCATTTGACCGGAACCAATGGTGCAGTGCCAACCGGCACGGCATTTGTGAATAATGAATGGGACTGGATTGATGGTGATCCCAAAACGGTTGATGTCGGTTATACATGGAAAACCTATGCGGAACGTTTAGAAGAAGCGGGCATCAACTGGATTTGTTATCAAAATATGCCTGATGAATGGGGCGATAACATGTTAGGTGCATTCCGCACCTTTAGAAAAGCCAATATCGAGTCGGGCTATCCGGTTTCCAGTGGCGGCGCACCCAATAGTCCTTATAACAAGGCTGCACAAAAACTGCCGTACAAAGCCTATGATGCAACAACCGATAATGCCAAAAATCCACTGTATAAAGGCATTGCCAATACCTTGCCGGGTAACTCCCCAGAAGAATTCTTAAATGCATTTAAAAATGATATCAAAACTGGAAAATTGCCACAGGTGTCTTGGATCAATGCCCCGTCCATTTATTGTGAACATCCTGGCCCATCTAGCCCAGTACAAGGCTCGTGGTTTATTCAGGAAATCTTAGATGCGTTAACCGCCGTGCCTGAAGTGTGGAGCAAAACCATATTCCTGATCAATTTTGATGAAAATGATGGTTATTTTGATCATGTTCCCTCTCCCTCAGCACCGACATTACAAGCGGATAACACTTATGCAGGTAAATCAACGCTAAGCCAGACCGATATGCGTTATGAATACTATGTGCATGATGCTCCACTGGGTAGTACTAGCCAACCTGAAAAAGATAAGGGAGTGTATGGGCCGGGTCCTCGTGTTCCCCTGTTTGTGATTTCACCTTGGAGTCGTGGGGGAATTGTGAACTCTCAAGTATTTGACCATACCTCGGTATTGATGTTTCTGGAAAAACGTTTTGGTGTTAAAGAGACCAATATCAGCCCGTATCGCCGGGCCATCTGTGGTGATCTCAGTTCCGCCTTTAACTTTAAAACACCGAATGAAGATGTGTTGCCTCAACTCAACGGCAAACAAAGCAGAGAGCAAGCCGATCAACTCCGTGATGCACAACAAAAACTACCTAATGTACCTATTCCCAGCAATTTACAATTGCCGATTCAGGCCAGCGGTATTCGTCGTTCTAAAGCACTGCCTTATGAACTACATACCAGTGCACGTTGCCTGAACGATGGAACGGTCAAGCTGCTATTTTCAAATACAGGCAGCCAAGGTGTGGTCTTTCATGTCTACGACACATTAAATTTAAATCGGGTTCCGCGCCGTTATATTGTAGAAGCAGGTAAAAGTCTGGATGATGTTTGGAATGCGCAAAAAGACAATCAAGGGCGATATGATCTGTGGGTACTGGGACCCAATGGCTTTCATCGACATTTCAAAGGTGACCTGAATCGTAATCAGGATTTACACATCAATCCCGAGATTCGGGTTTGCTATGATATTGCCAATGGCAATGTTTATGTCGACCTGAATAATTCAGGAACGCAAGATATTGAACTGGTGATTAGTCCTGTGGCATATCGCACTGACCCTGCAATCAAAATCGCTGTAAAAGCAGGACAGAGCTCAACTCAACACTGGGACTTGGCTGATACCGGACATTGGTACGACTTCGCTGTAACCTGCACACAGGAAGTCAAGTTCTATCGTCGCTTTGCGGGTCGAGTCGAAACAGGTGAAGACTCGGTCAGTGACCCTGCAATGGTTTAAGACTTTCCCTCGAAGAATGACGGCTATCTCCTCGGTTGTAGGCAAAACCGAGGAGGTTGCACTTCTGGAGATCCATCATTTATAAAAACTGAATACTCAAAGGACTTTAATTCTTATGCTGTAACTTATAGCACTCATCCAAAGCCAACTCATAATAGGCCAGACCCTCCTGAGCAGCCAGAAAAGCCTTTTGCTGCAATACAGAGTCTTTATCGCATAGCCGTTTAATCAGCTCCATCGCTTCATAGGGATGCAAATCATCATAATGGGCATGCGCTCTCAGCCAGGCCAAAGAGCGCTTGTTGATATTGACTTCCGGATGTTGAGTGTATGCCTGAATCCCTTTATACACCTGAATGGTCCAGTCGCCTGTTGCCCATTCAATCGCAAGATTGGTTGCTGCAATACTTTCGGCCAGTGTCCCCCGGAAGTTAACATCCCACAAAAAGTGATTGACTGCGTTCATGGCCACAGGTGGCTTTACTTGATTCAACATCTCAACAGTCAGACCAAAGCCCCCCGCCCAGTCCTGATACCAGTTCAAATGCCGTTCTTCCACCTTGATATTCTGGATCAGCCAGTCTCGGGTTTCAGTCACTCCATCCAGTTCAAATGAGGTGGCCTTGGCCAATGATCCGGCCATATAGGACGGAAAATGAGCCACCAAAGGATAGAAATTCAATAAGGCCGAACGAAAACATTCCAGACTTAATGAGCCATTGGCCATATCCGTGAATAGTGGGTGTTTGCTTACTCGCTCTTTCGCAGGTAACAGGTCATCCCAGAACTGTTGCGCCCATTCGGAGTGAGGTGTGATTTCCAGTTTTGTTCCATATTGATTCATAGCAGTCATTGCGATGCATCCTATTTCGTATGACTTAATTCAATCATTGACCATGATCGATGCTTTTTTATAAATTGTAGCTCAATACCACCAAGATACAATCGATTGCCGTTTAATTTGTAACAGCTTTTTATTTCTTGAATCTAATTTAAGCTTGAATCATTATTTTAGGCAATGCTTATTATTTAAAAATTAATATTTTTTTATAATCTAATACACATTCCTTTTAAATCAGTGTAACGTAGTAAAAAAATAATCCCTATTTTGACATTTATAAGAACATTTTTGGGAGTGGTGAGAGATAAGATGAAGTTGAAAGCTTCCAATATATTGGGACAAGAACAAATCGACTTGTTAATTTCTCGCGGGCTAAATTTAGTTTGGTTTCCTAAAGAATTAGAAGTGATCTATCGTGATCAGTACAGAAATGAGGCTGCGCATGAGTTCCGTTATCGCGCCCCTATTATTTTAGGTTTATATCTATTTCTAAGCTTCGGTATCTATCAGGTCCTACCGACAGACCTGCGAATCACCTGGATGGCAACCTATGGCTGGGTTGGGATCATTATTACCTTGGCATGGATGCTGTCTTTCCTGCCCATGATGAATAAATGGTTTGATCACTATGTCTGTATTGGTTCCATGGGCGCCGTGGCTATTTCGTTTACGATCATTAACGTACTCGAGCAAGGACAAAACAACGTTCTGTTCCATGCCGCCATGATGTATGCCGTGGTGATCATCTATGGTTTCGTCGGTATGCGCTTCTATACGGCGATCATTGCCGGCTGGGTCGGCGGTTTGATCGGGATTATTGCCAGTACCTGGCTCAGTGGTGCCATCGACTGGACCTTCCTGAACCGCACCTATACCTTCAGCAGTTTTCTGGGCATGGCTCTCGCCTACGCCACCGATCGGCAACACCGTGAAAACTATCTGCAAAACTGCATGATTGAACTCAACCGTTTAGAACTGATGCGACAGGCGCAGCAGCTTTCGATTCTATCTCAACAGGATGCCTTAACCGGTCTAGCCAATCGCCGCTATCTGGATGAGGTGCTGGAGAATGAATGGAAACGCGCCACGCGCCATGGATTACCAATCACCATCATGATGATCGATATCGATTTCTTTAAGCTCTATAACGATACGCTGGGGCATATCCAGGGTGATCAATGTTTACGGCGCATTGCGATCATGCTTGGCTCTATCGCCTCACGTAGTGGTGATCTGGCAGCGCGTTATGGTGGAGAAGAGTTCCTGCTACTGTTTGCTATGACGGATCGCGAACAGGCACTAGTACAAGTCAAACGATTGATGGAAATTATTAATAATATTGGGATTGCCCATCCCAAAAGTCAGGTTTCCAAATATGTGACCATCAGTGTGGGGGTTGCTACCATGATGCCGAAAATTGGAGATAGCCTGTCAGAGTTTATTGCGCAAGCGGATCATGCGTTATATATCGCGAAAAGTAATGGTCGCAATCAATATCATATTGCGTCAACTAATAATATAATTTCCGAAACTTTATAATGGATGTATATTATTAAATACAGGTTAAATTACTTTAATTTTAAACTGAATGATAATGAGACGTAAGCCACACATATAATAAATTATTTGTGTGGCTTAATCTTTTTTATATTAAGGTTCGATGGGTTTAAATGGAGCAACCACATCGGCATTTTGAGCACGATGTCTTAAAAAGTGATCCATTAATACAATCGCCAGCATGGCTTCAGCAATCGGCGTTGCACGTACACCCACACATGGATCATGACGACCCTTGGTCAATACATCGGTATTTTCACGATCAATGGTAATGGTTTTACCTGGCGTGGTAATACTTGCGGTCGGCTTTAAAGCAATCGCAACACGGATGGTCTGCCCACTGGAAATTCCCCCTAAGATACCGCCAGCATGATTGGCAAGGAAACCGTCTGTGGTCAGCTCATCACGGGTTTCATGACCAAACTGCCCGGCAACTGCAAAGCCGTCACCAATCTCAACACCTTTAACTGCATTGATACTCATCATGGCATGGGCAATATCTGCATCTAAGCGATCAAATACAGGTTCGCCCCAACCCACAGGTACTTTTTCAGCCACGATTTCAAGTTTGGCACCACAACTGGTGCCTTGCTCACGTAAAGCAGTGACCAGCTGTTCAAAACGCGGAACGGCATCTACATCACCACAGAAGAACGGATTATTTGGTACTTCCGCCCAATCCAGTTTTTCTGCAACTTCGTTACCAATTTGTGTGACATGTCCACGAATATCAATACCAAACTTTTCAGCAAGATATTTCTTGGCAATCGCACCCGCAGCAACACGCATGGCAGTTTCACGCGCACTTGAACGACCACCGCCACGATAGTCACGGAAGCCGTATTTTTGCGTATAGGTATAGTCCGCATGGCCCGGACGGAATGTTTGGGCAATATTGCCGTAGTCTTTGGATTTCTGATCGGTGTTCCGGATCAACAAACCGATTGATGTGCCTGTGGTTTTACCTTCAAACACACCCGAGATAATCTCAACCTGATCCGGTTCTTTTCGTTGCGTCGCAAACTTTGACGTTCCCGGTTTACGGCGATCAAGATCTTTTTGCAGATCGGCTTCACAAAGCTCAAGACCAGGTGGCACCCCATCGACAATTGCCATCAAGCCAACACCATGTGACTCACCACAGGTTGTTACTCGAAACAGTTGCCCAATACTATTCCCTGCCATGTTTTATCGCCTCTTAATTTTGAACGGATTGCTGAAATAATTCTTTATAACGACGGCATTGTTCAGCAGTTAAAGCAAAAATACCAGAACCACCTTTCTGGAAAGTCAGCCAATGGAAGTCAACAGTGTTGAAGTTCTGGCGCATTGCCCATTCAGAATTACCCACTTCAATCACGATCAAGCCATCTTCCGTTAGATAATCTGCCGCTTGAGCCAACATTTTACGAACCAGATCCAGACCATCCTGACCCGCAGCAAGCGCGAGCTCAGGCTCATGCAAGAACTCTTCCGGCAAATCTGCCATATCTTCGGCATCGACATATGGCGGATTGCTCACGATCAGGTCATATTGATTTTCAGCAGGAATCTTCGAGAACAAATCTGATTCAAGCAAAGCCACCTGATATTGCTTATCATGATGCTCTGTATTGATTGAAGCCACTTCCAACGCTTCTTTGGAGATATCCGTTGCATCCACTTCAGCATCCGGATAAGCATAAGCCAAGGCAATCGCGATACAACCTGAACCTGTACACATATCCAGAATACGTTGCGGTGTTTTTGGATTTTTACTTTCTGGTAAGTTGTTTAACGCTTCCAGCATACGACCATTCTCATCGAGGCAGTATGGTGCAAAACGCTGTTCAATCAACTCGGCAATGGGTGAACGTGGAATCAGCACGCGCTCATCGACATAAAATGGCTTATTGAAGAAATACGCCAGATTTAATAAATATGAGGTTGGAATACGGTCATTGATACGACGTTCTAATAAGCTCAGGAATTCCGCTTTTTCACTTGGCAGTAACTTCGCATCAAGAATTTCAGCATCCGCTTTCCACTCAAGTGACAATGTTTGTAGTACCAATGCAGCACTCTCGGCAAAATAGTCCTGAGTCCCTTGACCTAAGTGTGCGTCATATTGACGCATTGCGGTTACCCCAAAACGGATAAAATCTCGAATGGTTACTAGGTTTTCAGCCGCTTCTTGTAAATGTTCAGGGCTGATTGTCGGTCGCTCCACTTAGGCGTCTCCAAAAGTGCTAATTGCAAAACGCTTTATTCTAACGGGATTAAGATTGATTTAACAATAAAAAAACCGCCTCTCTACAAGAAGCGGTCTATTAACTTGAGATATTCAGTCAGAACTTATAGGCCTAGCTTTTCTGCCACATAGTCCGAGTCTTTATCGCCACGGCCCGAAAGATTGACCACAATCTTGATGTTCTTCTCCATTTTAGGGGCTTCACGTAAAGCCCATGCCACGGCATGTGAACTTTCCAGTGCCGGTACAATCCCTTCCACCCGTGAAAGGGTCATAAATGCATCAAGACATTCTTGATCCGTCGCCGTTTCATAGTGCACACGGCCCAGCTCTTTCAGGTAACTATGTTGTGGCCCGACACCTGGATAATCCAGTCCTGATGCAATCGAATGCACTGGTAACGGTTCACCGTGCTCATCTTCCAGTACATAACATGCCATACCATGAATCTGCCCCGGCTTACCCAAAGTCAGTGTTGCAGAATGCTTATCGGTATCCAGGCCATGACCTGCTGGCTCTACGCCCACCAGTTTGACATCAGTTTCATTTAAAAATGCAGTAAATGCACCAATCGCATTTGAGCCACCACCGACGCAAGCAACCACATAATCAGGATTCTGACCAAAATGCGTATTGGATTGTTGTTTGATTTCCTTGCCTATAATCGACTGGAAGTCACGTACCATTTTTGGAAACGGGTGTGGACCCACCACTGAACCAATCGCATAGATATAGTTTTTCGGATCTTTTAAATACTCTTCAAAGGCACTATCGACTGCATCTTTTAAAGTGGCTGTCCCTTGAGTCACCGAAACCAGTTTTGCACCCAATATTTTCATCTTTACGACATTCGGATGCTCTTTTTCGATATCCACTTGTCCCATATGAATTTCACATGGAATACCGACCAAGGCACAAGCCGTTGCCAGCGCCACGCCATGCTGTCCTGCACCTGTCTCGGCAATGACTTTGGTTTTACCCATATACTTGGCAAGTAAAGCCTCACCTAAGCAGTGATTGATCTTATGCGCACCAGTATGGTTTAAATCTTCGCGTTTCAGATAAATCTGTGCGCCACCCAGTTGTTCAGATAAACGCTTGGCATGAAACAATGGACTTGGCCGACCGACATAGTTTTTGAATAGGTCATTCAGCTCATCCTGAAACTCGGCCGTATGGCGAATCTCTTCATAGGCCGCATTGATCTCATCCATCGCCTCTTTTAAGTGAGGTGGAATGAACTGACCGCCAAAATTTCCAAAGAAACCTGCTTCATTAGGTAAAGCTACCCCATTGATTTGATGTTCCATCATTATTCCTGTTCTTATAAAGTTGTCGTCTTAATATAAATATTAACGCGATAAGTAGCGCGTCATGTCTTCGATACCTTTCAGCGTCATTGGAAACATATGATTTTCAAAAATGTCTTTAATCCAGTGAATGGTCTGGGTGTAATGCCAATAACCTTCCATTTCAGGATTCAGCCAAGCGGTTTTATCGAAATGCTGGCGTAAACGTCTCAGCCACACTTCACCCGCTTCATCATTCATATACTCAACCGAACCACCGACCGACTTTAACTCATACGGTGCCATACTGGCATCACCCACCACAATAACGCGATAATCACGACCATAGGTATGAAACAGATCCCAGGTATTCATACGAGTTGCACTACGGCGATGATTGTCTTTCCAGACATAGTCATACAGGCAGTTATGGAAATAGAAATATTCCAGCGTTTTAAACTCGGATTTGGCTGCACTAAACAGCTTCTCGCATTCAGCAATATAGGCATCCATCGAACCGCCGACATCAAATAGCATCAATACCTTAATACGGTTACGACGTTCAGGCACCAGTTGTACATCCAGAATGCCCTGTTTGGCGGTCTCACGGATGGTGCCATCCACATCCAGTTCTTCAGCAGCCCCTTGACGGGCAAACTTACGTAAGCGACGCAAGGCGATTTGCATCTGGCGGGTTCCCAGCACCTGATCATCATCCAGATTCTGGTATTTACGCTGTTCCCATACTTTCACCGCCGAACGTTTACGCCCAGGTCCACCGATGCGAACACCTTCAGGATGATCACCAAAGGCGCCAAAAGGTGAAGTACCACCTGTGCCAACCATACGGTTGCCGCCCTGATGTTTCTTATGCTGTTCACGCAAACGCTCTTCCAGCATTTTCATCAGTTCTTCCAGAGAACCGGCTTTTTGTAATTCCGCACGTTGTTCAGGCGTCAGATGCTTTTCCAGCAGTTCAAGATCGAACCAGTCTTTCGGTAACTTGTGAACCTGTTTCAGCAATTCATCCAGATCAAAGGTTTCGATGCCATCAAAGTAATCTTTCATGGCACGATCGAACTTGTCAAAGAAGCGTTCATCTTTGACTAAAACCGTTTTCGCCAACTGATAGAACTCGTCCTGATCTGCAAACACAAGACCTGAAGCTACTGCCTGATTGAGATCAATGAGCTCACGTGTCGTGACCGGTACGCCATATTTGCGTAAGGTGTAAAACAGTCGCACAAACATTGCTCAGTACTCTTAACGACGTGACATAAAGGCTAAACGTTCAAGTAATTGCACATCTTGTTCATTCTTGATCAAGGCACCGTACAACGGTGGAATCGCTTTCGATTTGTCATGATTACGCAATACATCTTCTGGCATATCATCCGCCATCAATAAGCTTAACCAGTCAATCAGCTCTGAAGTTGATGGTGGCTTCTTCAAATTCGGGATTTCACGTAATTTAAAGAACACCTGCAACGCTTCACTGACCAGTGTATTGGAGATATTCGGAAAATGGACTGCAATGATGTCGCGCATGGTCGCTTCATCAGGGAATTCGATATAATGGAAGAAACAACGACGCAAGAAAGCATCTGGCAATTCCTTCTCATTATTCGAGGTAATAATCACGATCGGGCGTTGTGTGGCAGTAATGGTCTCGCCTGTCTCATACACATAAAACGACATTTTATCGAGTTCATGCAACAAGTCATTCGGGAATTCAATATCTGCCTTGTCAATTTCATCAATTAACAAGACACAACGCTCTTCGCTGGTAAATGCTTCCCACAATTTACCCGGCTTGATATAGTTTTTAATATCATAGACACGATCATCACCTAACTGGCTATCACGTAATCGCGACACCGCATCATACTCATACAGACCTTGCTGGGCTTTGGTGGTCGATTTGATATGCCAGGTAATCAGCTTCAAACCCAAACTGGCAGCCACTTGTTCTGCAAGCAAGGTTTTCCCTGTACCCGGCTCCCCTTTGACCAGCAATGGTTTTTGTAGGGCACGTGCAGCTTTCACTGCAAGTTTTAAGCTATCGGTCGCGATATATTGATCTGTACCGGCGAAGTGTTGTGTATCAGCAGACATTTAAAAACCTTATTTTTCTATATTTAACTTAGTATCTAAACTGAACGTGCAGTTTTATTTGCAGTGTATTTTGACCAGCAGAAGCCAATCAGTAGCCCTGTACCAATGACAAATAAAATCAATGATAGATTTGACCAGATCAAGACATGCTCTTTGGTCAGCACACCAAAGATCAGACCAAAAATTGCAGGGGCAAGGGCTGAATTCGGACCTTCTGAAATGGTTGGCGTTGCAAGAACTGCAAAAGCCACGATCCACAGGATGCCACCAATCGGATTGGGCAGACGTGACATCAAACGATACCAGCACCACAATGCAATCAGTGTCCCCGTAACATAAACAATGATCGCGACATTTTCTTCAGGAAACTGATCCAGTACCGAGAGAATGTTCGACCAGATTGCTGTTAAAGTTTCAAGCACCGCGTAAGCCCTCTGGTTCTACCGCATTCGGATTGATGAGTCCTTCAGGCGGCATTTGAATAAAAAAGCCTTTGGTATTCAATGAATCTAAAACATGTAAAACGTTGGCACGCGCAAGTTTTCGCTCATTATGAAGTTCTAAATGCATCACAAAGGTGGCTTTGCC
>PJUK01000207.1_pt1 | contig 29016 bp, 27 predicted proteins | sample 1512211 | NCBI WGS metagenome assembly PJUK01 (sample SAMN08177668, study PRJNA422409) | Feces metagenome, whole genome shotgun sequencing project.
GGGGCTTTTTCCTGCCTTGGTTAGCGCAATCAGCACATCGGCAATATCGTCACTCGACCATTCGGGTAGGGTGGCAGTTCGATGCAATTCACTACATTGGATCAGGTCCGATAAATAGGCATTACGGGTATGCGGGCTCACCGTTTGAGCGACTAAATAATCACGAAAACCCTGTAAAAATCCGAGATGTTCCGGAATGTTAATGGCGGCTGGGATACGTGGTTTTTTATTTAACATAATGGACTTGCTGAACCTTCGTGTTTGCACTGTAAAAGAAAAATGAATTGTTGTCGAACTGTCAAAAGGGTAAATGCCATTGAGATTGTTTTTGGTAATTATTCTCATTTGCTTGTATACTATAATAAAGAGCGTAAAGGGTTAGAGCGGTGCGATTGTCAGCATTAAAAGTCAAGCAGATAGCGGTGATCACGAAAGTGGATCGCTTGGTCGATGAGACACAACAGCCAGATTTAGTTGCGGTTCGTTTAGAAAGTTTAGGCTTTGTGCCTGGTACACAAGTGCAAGTGATTACCAAAGGTATTTTTGGTGGTGATCCGATTCTAATCCAGCTCGGTTTTACGCGTTTTGCGTTACGGAAGGCGGAAGCTGACAAAATTGAAATTCAACTTGAAGGAGCACCTGCATGAGTGATGCGTTACGTGTTGCCCTTGTGGGAAATCCAAACTGCGGTAAGACATCTTTATTTAACCATTTAACTGGAACGCGCCAAAAAGTTGCCAACTATGCGGGCGTGACGGTTGAACGTAAAGTTGGACATTTTCAGCTTCCTTCTGGAAAGTCCGTACGTGTGCTGGATTTGCCTGGGACTTATAGTTTACAAGCCACCAGTCCAGATGAGGAAATTACCCGTGACGTCTGTCAGGGCAAAATCGCTGAAGAAGGCCAGCAAGATGCCTTCCTGTGCGTGGTCGATGCCACCAACTTAAAGCTGCATCTGGGTCTCGTGCTGGAAGTGATTGAGCTGGGCCGTCCGATTCTGGTTGTATTGAACATGATGGATGAAGCACGCCGTCGTGGTATCCAGATCAATACCCAGAAACTTTCACAGCGTTTAGGTGTACCAGTTGTTGAAACCGTGGCGGTGCGTAACGCTGGTATCGAAAACCTGTTACATGCCTTGGATCAAGAAAAATATTCTGTTCCACAGACCGAATTAAGTGGCTTGACCGGGACTCACCATCAGAAAATCGATATGATTTTCAAAGATGTGGTGAACTTTTTTGATCAGGAAGACAAGCGTACCGATTTCCTCGACAAAATTTTCTTACATCCGGTTCTCGGCTTACTTAGCCTTGCAATCATGATGTTTATTGTCTTTCAGGCCGTGTTTGCCTGGGCGGCGCCGTTTATGGATGGCATTGAAGAATTCTTTGCCTGGTTCGGTGAAGCATTAGGCGAGCATATCTCTCAGCCTTTGCTCCATAGTTTGGTGGTTGACGGGATTATCGCGGGTGCCGGTAGTGTGGTGGTGTTCTTGCCACAAATCTTGATTCTATTCTTCTTTATTTTAGTGTTGGAAGAGTCGGGCTATTTACCGCGTGCTGCCTTCTTGCTGGATAAATTGATGTTTAAAGCAGGCCTAAGTGGTCGTGCCTTTATTCCATTGCTGTCAAGCTTTGCCTGTGCGGTGCCTGGCATCATGGCCACCCGGAGTATCAGTGATCCACGTGATCGCTTTACCACGATTATGGTTGCACCACTGATGACCTGTTCGGCACGTTTACCGGTCTATGCCTTATTGATTGCTGCTTTTATTCCAAGTCAAACGGTATGGGGCATTTTCAACCTGCAAGGTCTGGTGTTATTTGGTCTGTACATGTCGGGTATTGTCAGTGCGCTCTGTGTGGCAATCGTGATGAAATTTTTGCAGAAAGATAAATCACAGCATGCATTGTTACTGGAATTGCCAAGCTACCGTATTCCGGATATTCGCAGTGTCGGGATTGGCTTGCTGGATCGCGGTAAGATCTTCTTAAAACGTGTCGGTGGCATTATTTTTGCCCTGTCGATTTTACTTTGGTTCTTATGTACTTTCCCGCAAGCGCCAGAAGGGGCGACTTTACCTGACATCGATTATAGTTTTGCAGGGATGTTAGGGCATTTGCTTCAGCCAATCTTTGCACCAGTTGGCTTTAACTGGCAGATCGTGGTTGCATTAATTCCGGCTATGGCGGCACGTGAAGTTGTGGTTGCCGCTTTGGGTACGGTATATGCCTTATCGGGTGCGGATGATGATGCAATTGCACAGGGCTTGTCGCATCTGATTAGTGCGGACGGTACGGGCTGGTCATTGGCGACAGGCTTGTCGTTATTGGTGTGGTTCATTTACGCGCCGCATTGTTTAGCGACCTTGGCAACGGTACGCCGTGAAACAGGTTCATGGAAACATGTATCGATAATGACGGCCTACCTGTTTGGTCTGGCCTATTTAATGTCTTTCTTCACTTACCAGATTGCATCACGTATCTGGGGTTAAGACATCCTACTCAACCTCCTTTGAAAAAGGGAGGAACCACTGGAGAGACGCTTATGTTTGAGTACTTGATTGTTGCTGTATTGGTGCTGTGGAGTGCTGTTGTAGTCTTTAAGAAGGTATTTCCTCAAACAGCAGGTTCAGCATTCTTAGCCTTGTCTAATACTTGTCAGCGTATGGGCTGGCAGCGTTTGGCCGTATGGTTAAAACCTAAAATGGTGGCGGGTTGTGGGGGAAGCTGTGGCTGTTCAACCGATGAGTCTGAAAGCAAAAAAACAGAGTCCGTGCAAACTGTGAAATGGCGTTGATAAAACTCAAAATGCCCATCCTAAGATGGGCATTTTTTTGGAAACAAGAAAAAAATGAATCAGACTCAAATCAGTAAAAACAAGTATTGAGCCCTAAACATAAATTGATTTTATTGAGCTTTATCCTCGTAATAACCTTGCTTTATCTTTCTGTTTTGCTTAAAGGTCTGAATATTTATAAAGAAACCTTCTCCTGGCTTATTTCATGTTTAATCTTGATTTACCTATGGCTAAGACCAGAATTCATTGATCTTAAAATCAAAGCTTATGCATTTAAATCTGTAGATTGGCTAGGGGCCGTGATCTTGGCTTTATTGGGGATTGGCTTTTTTATACCTGCTTGAGCTTTTACGCACTGACACAAAAAAGATTGAATAAAACCAAAACTGAAAAAGCATTTAAAACAGTAAAGTGCTAACATTTTTGCCATTCTGTGATCTGCGAAAAATGGGGCAAAAATGTTAATACAGCGCGGTGGATTAAAAGTTGTAGCTGGCTTGGGAATTTCCGGTGTATCCGCGGTTAATTTTTTACATGAACAGGGTTACCAGGTTGCAGTCACAGACTCACGAGCAACCCCGCCAGGACATGACCAGATTCCAGCAGGTGTGCGGACCAGCTTTGGTCAACTGGATACTGATCTTTTATTACAAGCAGAAGAAATCATTCTGAGTCCGGGGCTGGCACCTCAACTTCCAGAAATTCAGCAAGCAATGGAAAAAGGCATTGCAGTGGTAGGGGATATTCAGTTATTACGCCGTGCTACAGATGTGCCGATTGTTGCGATTACAGGATCAAATGCGAAAAGTACCGTCACCACCTTAATCGGATTGATGGCAGCAGATGCAGGCAAGAAAGTTGCTGTCGGTGGAAATCTGGGCCGCCCTGCATTGGATTTACTTAAAGATCAACCTGAATTAATCATTTTGGAGCTATCGAGCTTCCAGCTTGAAACCACATCACACCTGAATGCAGAAGTGGCTGTGGTGTTGAATATGAGCGAAGATCATCTCGACCGTCATGGCGATATGCTGGGTTATCACAAGGCTAAACATCGCATTTTCCAAGGCGTGAAAAAAGTGGTGTATAACCGTGACGATAATCTGAGCCGTCCTTTGGTGCCTGATGTGACCCCGATGCAGAGCTTTGGTCTGAATGCACCTGATTTAAATCAATATGGTGTGTTACGTGATGCTGATGGCAGCATGTGGCTGGCCCGTGGCAGAGAACGTTTGCTGAAAACCTCGGAAATGTATATTCAAGGCATGCATAACGTTGCCAATGCGTTGGCCTGTTTGGCGCTGGGAGAGGCGATCGGTTTACCGATGGCTTCGATGTTAGAAAGCTTAAAGCATTTTAAAGGTCTGGAACATCGTTGTGAGTACGTTCAAAGCATTGACGGCGTACGTTATTACAATGATTCGAAAGGTACCAATGTCGGTGCGACCCTTGCTGCGATTGATGGTCTGGGTGCAGCCATTGAAGTAAAAAATGGCAAATTGGCACTGATTTTGGGTGGTCAAGGTAAAGGACAGGACTTCAAGCCGTTACGCGATGCCATTCAAAAATACGTCAAGACTGCGATTCTGATTGGTGAAGATGCAGCAGTGATAGAACAGGCAATTCAAGGTACAACCGTGATTCAGCATGCTGCCAGTCTGAAAGAGGCAGTGGCAATGGCACAAAAAGCGACTCAGGCAGAAGATGTAGTATTACTTTCACCGGCTTGTGCCAGCTTTGATATGTTTAAAAGCTATAATGATCGCGGACATCAATTCGTGGCATGTGTGCATGCCTTGAATGAAAAATAAGACCTAGGAACAGAACTATGGCTGACTTGGCCCAAAATACGGTACAGAAGATTTCGCAATTGCTTAATCGTTTACCTAAGCTACCTGCAGAAATGACAGCACGCAATATCTTGATCTTTTGTGTGATTTCGCTGCTATGTTTCGGTTCGATCATGGTCGCATCGGCATCGATGCCCTATGCGGAATATATCCATGAGAGTCCTTTTTACTTTCTGATTCGTCACGGCATTTCGATTGTGGTTGCTGCCGTGGTGGCATTTTTAACCTATCGGGTTTCTTTGAATCTGTGGTTTCAGAATGCCTTTCCTTTGTGGCTCATTACCATCGTTCTGCTCTTGGCGGTACTGGTGGTGGGTTCTGAAGTGAACGGTGCGCATCGCTGGATCAAGATTGGCGGCTTTACCTTGCAGCCAACCGAGATTGCCAAGATTGTCATGGCGATTTTCACCGCGGATTATGTGGTACGCCGTGCCAAGGAAGTGCGAACGCATTGGAAAGGGCTATTGCGTTTAAGTGGTGTAATGGCCTTAACCGTGGGCTTTATCGTCGCTGAGCCTGACTTGGGTGCAACCGTCGTGATTGTCTTGATGATGGTCGGCGTGTTCTTCTTGGCAGGTGCACCAGCGACTCAGTTCCTGATCATGTTGGGTGCGATCTTTGCGGGTGTCAGTGCGCTGATTATCTTCGAGCCATTCCGCTTCCAGCGCCTGATTTCCTTTACCAACCCTTGGGCAGATCCATTGGGTGTCGGTTATCAGTTGTCAAATGCCTTGATGGCCTTTGGTCGTGGTGAATGGTTTGGTACGGGCTTGGGGCATAGTGTACAGAAGCTGTCTTATTTACCTGAAGCGCATACCGACTTTATGTTGGCAGTATTAGGCGAAGAATTCGGTTTCTTTGGGGTGTCTGTGGTGATGATCCTGTCATTTACCATGCTGGCGTGCTGTATCCGTATCGGTCATCGTGCCTTGCAGCACAATTATCTGCGTGCGGGCTATCTAGCTTATGGCATCAGTATCATCTTCCTGATGCAGATTCTGGTCAATGCCGGGATGAACATGGGCCTCATGCCAACCAAAGGTCTGACCTTACCTTTCATTAGTTATGGTGGTACCTCATTGATGATGTGTGCAGCGATGATTAGCTTAATTCTGAAAATTGATGCATCGACGCAAGAGCTGAACCCTGTGAAAGAAGAGTCGAATTTCTAGCATATTCAAACCAATAAAAAGCCCTGTCATGACACAGGGCTTTTTTATGACTTATAAATACGTGCCACTTAAATGAATGCCTTTGGGGATCAACTCAACATCCCATTGCTGTACTGCCTGTTGTAGCATGATACGTGGCTGATCAAGTTCAACCGAAGCTTGCCCCAAAGCTAAAATTGCCTGTTGCAGAAGTTCGGGTGCCTTGCTGATATCGAGGGCTTGGGCCAGATTCTGTTTAGACAGTTTTTGCCCCTGATCATTGATCGCCAGCGGCAGGTGCATATAATTTAGGGTGGGATAATTTAATAACGATCCTAGCCAGATTTGTCGGGCAGTATTATCGAGTAAGTCTGCACCGCGAACCACATGGGTAATGCCTTGTCGATCATCATCGACCACCACCGCCAGTTGATAGCTGATAATGCCATCACGACGCTTCAAGACAAAATCGCCTAACTCATTTTGCAAGTTAGAACATTGTTGGCCTTGTAAGCGGTCCTGAAAGCAAATCAGTTGATCCGTGACTTTTAGACGAATCGCCTGATGGGCAAAATCCAGATTCAGATTACGACAGGTACCTGCATAGATATGATTGGAACCCAACATTTTGCGTGTGCATTGGCAAGCGTAAATGTCTTGTGATTGCTTGAGTTGTTCAAGCACCTGCTCATAAAGATCTAAACGGTCTTTCTGGAAAATAATCTCGGCATCAGGCTCAAACTGGAAGGCATCGATGCAGGAGAGGATGTGTGTTTCGCTATGGGGATAAATGCGGGGAATGTCAGTATCTTCAATACGGACTAGCCATTTGCCATGATTGGCTTTGGCATCACAATAACTGGCCACTGCAGTGAGCAGCGAGCCAAAATGCAATGGGCCGGTTGGCGATGGCGCAAACCGACCCACGTAGCGACAGCAATCCGGTTGCTGTTGGAAGCATTCTGGCGAAACAGCAGCTTGCTGTTCCGCAGTATGTTCAAGCATGGTTTAACCGTTGTTTTGCTTTTCTTTGATTTCAGCCAAAGTTTTGCAATCGATACATAAAGTCGCAGTTGGGCGGGCTTCTAGACGACGTAAGCCAATTTCGATACCACAGGTTTCGCAGAAGCCATAGTCTTCGTTTTGAATCGCTTCAATCGACTGTTCAATTTTACGAATGAGTTTGCGTTCACGGTCACGTGTACGTAGTTCAATCGCAAATTCTTCTTCTTGCGTTGCCCGGTCATTGACATCAGGAAGAGCACTTGATTCGTCTTGCATGGTATTCAAGGTACGATCAACTTCAGACATTAACTCAGCTTTCCATGCATTTAAAATTTGGCGGAAATGCACAAGTTGTCCTTCAGACATGTATTCTTCATTTTTCTTCGGCTGATACGGCGCAATACCAAATAAGCTCGCGGTTGTACCACCTTCTGAAGCTTTCGGTTTGGTTTTACGTACGCGCTTCACCGCTTTCTGATCGTCGATCACTTCGGTCTGTTCGTCCAAGACTTGATTTTGGTTGTCATTCGCCATATAGGGCATTCCTCATCTTACACGTACTATCTATACGCAAAAAATATGGTGATATGCAAGTGTTTTTATAGAAACCTACGATGGTTTTTTCCATCAAGGGTCGACATCATATAGAGTTTTTGGACAAGATGGTAGTCATTCCCGTCCAGATTTTGTGTGAATTCGTCAATGTAATTTGTAATCAAAAGTTTTAGGAACTGCTGCTATTTCAACCATGCATGGTGTTATCGGCTAAAACGCCATAAACAAGGTATGAAATGCAGACAAAAGCGATTCCCTTGACCCATTGCCTAATCATATCCCAACACTTCAGAACTACTCATGCGCTGCGAAGTAGGTAGCCGATAGACTTGTGTTTCCAGTTCTCCATTGGCTTTCAGGCGGATTAAACGGTAGCCTGGGTGTTCCTCATCCAGCGCGAATTTTTCGCTTTTGGGTCTGAACTGAATACAGGTCGATGGGGTGGACAAGAACTCAACGCCTTGCCAGGTATTGACTGAATCCTGATGCACATGCCCGCAGATAATCGCCTTGACATTGGAAAACGGCTTGATGGTATCGAGCAGATCAGATGAGTTTTTTAACTTATGCTGATCGATCCAGGCGGACTGCATGGCAAAAGGGTGGTGGTGACAGGCAATGATCACATGACGATCATGTAATTGAGTCAATAATCGGGTTAAGTGCTGTAGCTGGATATCGCTAATTTTGCCATCAATACGCTCAGGTTGGGCGCTATTCAATAAGATCACGCTCCATTGGCCTAACTCGACCACGGTCGGTTGGGTTGGATCTTGCTCATGAAAGGGGAAATGCGTGACATCATCATGATTACCCGGGGTATGAAAAAAAGGAATCCCCAAGCTTTGCATGTGTTGTACATAGCGTTTATAGGTTAAAGGTGTCGGCGACTGGGCCAGATCACCGGTATGGATGATCAGATCGATATGCGGATGCTGCTGGCGCATCAAGTCGATGACCGCATGAAAACTTTGCTCGGGTTGCATGCCGACAAATTCGAGGTGGGGATACTCTAATAAATGTGTATCGGTAATCTGTATCATCACAAAATCTTGCTGTGATAATGATGAGACCTGGAAAGTCACCGTCGTTAGCCCCTTCAGATTTCTTATCTTTGTTGTATATGCTGAGCCAGCCACTGTAATGCCATGATCACAGGTGCATTTCTCAACCGCCCGTTTTGAAATAATGCTTCTAGCTGGGAATAATCAAACAGATGCAGTTGAATATTTTCACCTTCATCTGGCATCCCAAAAACGCCCCCATGTTCTGGAAGCTGAACCTCTGCCACATATAAATGAAAAAATTCAGAGCAGGCCCCAGCAGAAGGGTAGAAGCTAAATAAATGTTTTAATTCAGTGATCTCGCACCCGGACTCTTCCAGGCTTTCACGGCGGATACAACTTTCTGGAGATTCGTCTCCATCCAGCACACCGGCAATAATTTCAAGTTGCCAAGCTGAAACCGGATCATTGACGGCCCCGACACGAAACTGTTCAATCAGTGCAAAGCGTTGTTGCTGATCGCTATAGAGCAAAACGCCAGCGGCTTCAGGACGATGAACCAGTTCACGTTGAATGAGAGGCGAGTAATCTTTCCGGTGAAATAACCGGTGTTTTAAGCTCACTTTCTCAGCTTGTATGAACCCTCGAAACAATGTTTGTCGAGATTCTATCGTAACGTCGGTGGCTGAATAGCTGGCGTGGTCAAGAATAGTCATCTTCAATCAGGATGAGATTGTACATATCTCATCCTAACCGAGAATGATTCGCAGGAAAATCTTTTTTTAGTCGATTTACACTTTGTGGTACAATTTTTGACCATGTTCCTGATAAGCGGTTTTCATGGCATTGAGACCTGCTTCAACTTCTGTTTCCGCATCATTTGACTGCTTGGCATTGTGTTGATTTTGCGCATAATCTCGCACATTTTGGGTGATTTTCATGGAACAGAATTTTGGACCGCACATCGAGCAGAAGTGCGCTGATTTATGCGCTTCTTTTGGCAGTGTTTCATCATGCATACTGCGTGCGGTATCCGGGTCCAGACTTAAATTGAACTGATCATCCCAACGGAATTCAAAACGCGCTTTTGATAAGGCATTATCACGAACCTGAGCACCTGGATGACCTTTGGCCAGATCTGCTGCATGAGCGGCAATCTTATAGGTGATGATGCCATCTTTAACATCTTTCTTGTTCGGTAAGCCCAAGTGTTCTTTTGGCGTCACATAGCACAGCATTGCCGTTCCATACCAGCCAATCATCGCTGCACCAATCGCAGAGGTAATATGATCATAGCCCGGTGCGATATCGGTGGTGAGTGGTCCAAGCGTATAGAATGGTGCTTCTTTACAGACCTCAAGCTGGAGGTCCATATTTTCCTTGATCATGTGCATTGGCACATGTCCCGGACCTTCAATCATCACCTGTACATCATGCTCCCAGGCGCGATGGGTCAGTTCACCCAGGGTTTTCAGCTCGCTAAATTGTGCTTCATCATTGGCATCCTGTACGCAACCCGGGCGCAGACCATCACCTAAGCTGAAAGACACGTCATAGGCTTTCATGATTTCGCAAATTTCGTCGAAATGTGTATATAAGAAGTTTTCTTCATGATGCGCCAGGCACCATTGCGCCATGATTGAGCCCCCACGAGACACGATCCCAGTGAGGCGATTTGCAGTCATTGGCACATAACGCAGTAATACACCTGCATGAATAGTGAAATAGTCTACGCCTTGCTCAGCTTGTTCAATCAGGGTGTCTTTAAAAATTTCCCAGGTTAAATCCTCAGCCACACCATCAACTTTTTCCAGGGCTTGATAGATCGGTACCGTACCGATAGGTACCGGTGAATTACGGATAATCCACTCACGGGTTTCATGAATATTCTTACCTGTCGATAAGTCCATGATGGTGTCGGCACCCCAACGGGTGGCCCACGTCATTTTCGCCACTTCTTCATCAATCGATGAACCGAGCGCGGAGTTACCAATATTGGCATTGATTTTCACCAAGAAGTTACGGCCAATAATCATCGGTTCGCATTCTGGGTGATTAATATTGGCTGGGATAATCGCGCGCCCCGCTGCGACTTCCTGACGTACAAACTCAGGCGTAATCTCTTTTAAATTTTGCGCACCAAAGTTTTGTCCGGCATGCTGACGCATATCGACGCCTTCACGCTGGCGCTGATTTTCACGAATCGCAATATATTCCATTTCAGGGGTAATGATTCCCTGTTTGGCATAATGCATTTGCGTGACATTTTTCCCTGCTTGGGCACGACGTGGGTTTTGAATATGGGCAAAGCGGATATCGGCAGTACGGATGTCTTTGAGACGGGCCTGCCCAAACTCGGAGCTCAGGCCTGAAAGGATGTCGGTATCCTGACGTTCATCAATCCACGCTTGGCGAACCAGTGGCAAACCTTTATTTAAATCGATTTGTACATGGGGGTCGGTATACACGCCAGAGGTGTCATAGACCATCACAGGTGGGTTGTGTTCACCGCCTAAACCTGTCGGTGTTTCGGTTAGTCGGATTTCACGGAAAGGCACCTGGATGTCTGGGCGAGACCCTTGGACATACACCTTTCTTGAAGCAGGCAGAATACGGGTTAAATCTTTAGCGTCTTGCTCATGTTGAGCAGAAATATCAGCAGGGGAAAGATTCGTTAACTGGTTCATGGCATGATCCTTATGTATGGCATTAACGAATCAAGCACGACCAAAAACAATGGCGGATTTATCTCTATGATAAATAAAGGCTAAGTTTTTGCTGGGCTTGATTCCTACGCAGGTGTTAACCTGATCAGGTTCAACGGTACTTGTCTTTAAATTCTGTGATTAAGACAATCTCAGCAGTTTGTTAACTGCGCTCCGTCAAGCGACGTGTTTAGACTACCAGATTTAAAAATTTTTGTTGTATCAATTCACACCAATTTACAATGCCTAAATCCATGCTATTGTCATAAAACTTTCATCATTTCTATGTTCTAATCACCAATCATTTTTTCCATGTGTCTAGTGGAGGCATACTGTGAGCCCAAGCAATCCTGTGTTAAGTCATCATATTTCTTCACAATTTAATGAAGACTTGCAAGATGTGCATACCAAGTTTATGACCATGGGTGGATTGGTGGAGCAACAAGTTGCCAACTCAATTCATGCTTTATTAGACACAGATGCGAATTTAGCTATTGATGTGCAATTCAAAGACAATGCGGTGAATCAGTTTGAGCGTGATATTGATGAAGGTTTAACCCTGATTCTTGCTCGCCGTCATCCTGCAGCGATCGACTTGCGGATGGTGATTGCCATGAGCAAGGCCAATACCGATTTAGAACGTATTGGTGATGAAGCGGCAAAGATTGCCCGTATTGCACAAAACTTGTGTGAAGAGGGTGAGTCACCACGTGGTTATATGGAAACACGTCATATTGGCAATCAGGTACGTGTCATGATTCATGACGCGCTGGATGCATTTGCCCGTTTAGATGTGGAGCAGGCATTGAAAGTGGTGATGGCCGATGTCGACATTGACCGTGAATATCAGTCTGCTACACGTACTTTAATGACTTATATGATTGAAGATCCGCGTCATATTTCACGTGTCATTAACGTGATGTGGGTATTGCGTTCATTAGAGCGTATTGGCGACCACGCACGTAATATTTCGGAACAAGTGATTTATATGGCGAAAGGTATGGATGTGCGTCATACCAGCATTGAAGAAATCGAGCAGAAAGTCCATCAGAAATAAATGTAAAAATACAATAACTTTAAGCCGCCCAATCATGGGCGGTTTTTTCATTTTCAGGATATATAGATAAAAAAATCCCAGACTTCGGGGGAAAAGTCTGGGAGAGAAATATCATGCGTTACGTGAGATATCAACGTATCTCTTTGTCTTTCTGAATACAACTATAAGCGCACGCGTCTGAGGAGTCATGTAGACAACTGTGTATACTCTGTAAGGCTTTATTACTTATGTAAATGTCACGTAAAAAGAGAGCTAAAAACAGCTCTCTTTTTATCGCAGAATCAGGCAAAATGACTTACTTTTGCTCAGTCCAACCCTCTGCTTTTTCTACACTTTCATCGTTATTGAAGAACTTCTCACGTTGTTCTTCAAGAAACTTCTTCGCATCCGGTTCAAACACATTCAGACGTTTTTCATTAATCAGCGTGGTCTGGTGTTTTAACCATTCCTGCCATGCCTGCTTTGAAACGGTTTCAAACAATTCCTGACCTTTTGCACCCGGAAACGGTGCGAAGTCCAAGCCTTCAAGCTCTTGTTTATATTTGCGGCAAAATACTTGTCTAGTCATTATGGCATCCAGTGAAAGTCCCTCTTTGTAAAAGAGGGATATAGGGAGATTAATATAACTGTTCTAGGCGAGTGTGCGCACGCGCAATCGCAGCTTCAACCTGTTTCGGCGAAGTTCCACCAATATGGTCACGGGCATTCACAGAAGCTTCTAAAGTCAATGCTTTATCAAATACATCTGCGGTGATCAAATCAGAGAATTGTTGTAACTGTTGCAGTGTCAATTCTGATAAATCTTTTTCTTCTGCAACACCTAAAGCCACCGCTTTACCGACAATTTCATGGGCATCACGGAATGCTACGCCTTTTTTCACCAGGTAATCAGCAAGATCGGTTGCGGTAGAGAAGCCACGAAGAGCTGCTTCGCGCATAATTTCGATATTTGGAACAAGCGCTGGAACCATGTCTGCGAAAGCCATGAGTGAACCGCGTACGGTATCAATCGCATCAAATAATGGTTCTTTATCTTCTTGGTTGTCTTTATTGTATGCCAATGGTTGACCTTTCATCAGGGTCAACAGGCTGATCAAGTCACCAAAGACACGACCTGATTTACCACGTACCAGTTCAGGTACATCCGGATTTTTCTTCTGCGGCATGATGGAAGAGCCTGTGCAGAAGCGGTCAGGAATATTCACAAACTTGAATTGTGCTGAAGTCCATAAAATCAGTTCTTCTGACATACGTGACAAGTGCATCATGATTAACGATGCCGCCGCATTAAATTCAATGGCAAAGTCACGATCAGAAACCGCATCTAAAGAGTTTTCTGAAACTGCTTCGAAACCTAAGAGTTCAGCCGTATAAGCACGGTCAATCGGGTAGGTGGTACCTGCCAATGCCGCAGAACCGAGAGGCATGCGGTTGACGCGTTTACGACAGTCTTGCAGACGTTCGGTATCACGCACCAACATTTCAAACCAGGCCAGTAAATGATGACCAAAGGTCACTGGCTGTGCGGTTTGCAGATGGGTAAAGCCCGGCATAATCGTATTGGTGTTTTTGCTTGCCAGGCTGAGCAGGCCTTTTTGTAAACGAAGTAACAAGCCCAAGATGTCATCGATTTCATCACGTAAATAGAGACGGATGTCAGTTGCAACCTGATCATTACGGCTACGGCCGGTATGGAGTTTTTTACCGGTAATGCCGATACGTTGAGTCAAACGAGACTCAATATTCATGTGCACATCTTCTAAATCAATACGCCATTCAAAGTCACCCGCTTCAATTTCAGCTTTAATGGTGCTTAAACCTTGAATAATGTCGTCACGTTCAGCTTCAGTCAGCACACCTACTTTCGCAAGCATGGTGGCATGCGCAATTGAACCAGCGATATCTTGTTTATAAAAACGTTGGTCAAATTGCACAGATGCGGTAAATTCTGCAACAAAAGCATCAGTTGCTTCAGAGAAGCGACCGCCCCACATTCCAGAGGTTTGATTCGGGCTGGCTGAAGAAGAGGATTGAGAAGATGTGGTCATGGCGGCTCAGTAAAATAAAAAAGAGTATAGCAAATCCAAACGCAGTTGCCGAAACTCGACGTAAGAAGTTATCGCAAACTCGTCAGGGGGGAAATCCATCAGGCTCCTATTTTTTTACGAAAATCGGGCAATGGCAACACTTATTGGAATTAATTGTTGCCAGTAATGTGCTGGCCATGGTGCTGGCGCTGGCTGAGGCTCGGTCATGGCAGGCTTTAGAGGGCATTCGTGTCCTGCAATATATGTTTTTTATTAACTGGGTAATTTTATCTTTTTCGGCACTGGTGGATTATTTTCAGGATTTTTTTGCCAGATTTAGCCAGAAAGTCGCTCTGGTATTGGGCTTTATTCTCTTACAACTGATTGTGCTGTTGACCACCTGTGTTGTAAATATTCTGCAATATTGGGCGACCCGTTCCGGACCATTTTCCGAAGAGATTCTATTGCATGGAACCAGCCTGCACTTAGGTTATGGGGTGTTGCTGGGCGCGTTCTGTATGCGCTATCTCTACATGCGCGAACAATGGATGAATCAGCAATATAGTGAATTAAATGCCCGTATTCAGGCCATGCAGGCACGAATTCATCCACATTTTTTATTTAATAGTCTGAATAGTGTGGTGAGCCTGATCGCGATTGATCCTGACAAAGCCGAGAATATGCTGATTAATTTATCCCGCTTATTCAGGGCCAGCTTTCAGGAACTGAAGCTGGTGAGTCTGGCGGAGGAAATTGACTTATGTCAGCACTATTTAAGTATTGAAAAGATGCGTTTGGGCGAGCGTTTGAATGTAGAATGGAACATACAGGCCACAGCTGTTGAATTAAAACGAACAACGATTCCGTTATTAACGTTGCAACCTTTGCTGGAGAATAGTATTTTTCATGGGGTAGAAAAAGTTTTGCAGCCATCAACCATCAGCGTATTGGTTGAAATATTGCAAAATCAAGTCAGTATAGTCATTACTAACCCTTATTCTCACGATACAATAAAATCGAGAAAAGGAAATGGTATTGCGATTGAAAATGTGAAGCAGCGCCTGAAAGCTTATTATGGGCAATCGGTCAAGTTTCAGATTTACGGGGGAACGTCGTTGTATACGACGGTGGTGAATTACCACGATCAAGTAAAATAATAAGTCGAGTTAACCATAAAAATGATGGATATGAAGTTAACGCTGACAAGGAGAATAGGATGAGAGTTCTGATTGCTGATGATGAGCCTCTTGCTGTAGAGCGTTTGTCACGTTTGGTCACTCAAATGGGACATGAAGTCATTGCGACAGCGCATCATGGACAGGATGTGTTAAATCATATTGAAAATGACTCACCTGATGTCGTTTTACTGGATATTCAAATGCCCGGGATGAATGGTCTGGAGTGTGCCGAACAGCTCAGTCAGCTCAATCCTCGTCCGGCCATTATTTTCTGTACAGCATACGATCAACATGCATTGGAAGCATTTAAATTTCAGGCACAAGGCTATTTACTTAAACCTGTTGCACAACAAGATCTACAGCAGGTGTTTAATCATTTAACCCAACTTACACAAGCACAAATGACTGGCTTACAACAACAAGATGACATGTACGATACCAAAACCCAACGCCAACAGATTGCTGCGAAGACTTATCGCGGGGTAGAGCTGATTCCCTTGGAAAATGTATATTATTTTTTAGCGGATCAAAAATATGTCACGGTGCGTCATAAAAATGGCAGCGTACTGATTGATGAAACACTGAAAGATCTGGAACTAGAGTTTGCCGACCGTTTTATCCGTATTCACCGTAATGCACTGGTCTCACTGGATTATCTGGAAGGGCTGGAACTGGTTGCAGCAGGACAATATCAGGTGCGTTTGCGTGAGCTGGATGAGCGTTTATCGGTGAGCCGCCGTCATTTGCCAAGTTTAAGAGAGTGTATGCATCAATTGTAAATGCGACTTTTCAGCTGAATCAATGATCACTTTATGATTTTTTACTTGCAATTTCGGGTGATCAAGTTAAGTTGGGAGCAATTGCTTTGATCAATACTTCATTTGAATTTATGAAAACCTTAAAAATTGCGACCCGACAAAGCCCGCTTGCACTTTGGCAGGCCGAGCATATCCGTTCTCGTTTAAATGCACTTTATCCAGATTTAACGGTTGAGCTGGTCAAGTTTGTGACGCAGGGTGACAAGATTCTGGACACCCCACTGGCAAAAATCGGTGGTAAAGGTTTGTTTGTGAAAGAGCTCGAAGCGGCTTTACTGGATGGTCGTGCAGATTTAGCGGTCCATTCCATGAAAGATGTGCCGATGCATTTGCCTGAAGGCTTAACCTTGGCAGTGATTTGTGAGCGTGAAGATCCACTGGATGCATTTGTTTCGAATCAATATCAGCATTTTGATGAATTGCCGCAAGGGGCAAAAGTCGGTACTTCGAGCCTGCGCCGTAAATGCCAGATTTTACAGCAACGCCCCGATCTGGAAATTATTGATCTACGTGGCAATGTCGGTACCCGTTTATCCAAGCTGGATGACGGATTATATGATGCCATTATCTTGGCGAGTGCGGGTCTGAAACGTTTAGGTCTGTCAGATCGTATTCGTCATTGTCTGGCACCTGTACTGAGTTTGCCAGCAGTTGGACAAGGTGCGCTGGGACTGGAATGCCGTGCCAATGATGACGCATTGTTAAAACTGATCCAGCCATTACAACATGAAGAAACCTCAATTTGTGTCCGCGCAGAACGTGCATTCAATGCTTATCTTGAAGGTGGCTGTCAGGTGCCAATTGCAGGCTATGCCATTTTAGCCAATGATCAGCTTCAGATTGAAGGGCGTGTGGGCAGTGTCGATGGACATACTTTATTAAAAGAACAACTGGTTGGTGCGCCAGCAGAGGCTGAGCAACTGGGTGAGCAACTGGCACAACGCTTATTGGCGCAAGGTGCAGGCGAGTTGCTAAAAGCGTTGTATTAATGCTGCTGATCAATACACGTCCTGAAGACCGTGCGGCTGCTCTAACACAGGCATTGTCCGAGGCTGGTTATCAGGTTGTGGGTTTACCTTTACTTGAACTAGTTGCGGAGCCTTTTTCGGAAGGCTTGCAGCAGCTCTATCAGCAGCTTGATCAGGTTCAGGCAATTGTGGTGGTCAGCCCCACAGCGGTAGAGGTGGGAATGCACTATTTGCAGCAAGCAGGTGTCACACCTGAACAGTTGCAACATGTTCGATGGATTGCAGTCGGGCAAACCACTGCGCAGGCACTGGCGCGATTCAATATTCACAGTGATGTGCCTCAGGTCGAAAACTCGGAAGGCATGCTGGATTTACCTATTTTAAAACAGCAGATAAATTTAAAGAAAATTGCGTTCTGGCGGGGGCTAGGCGGACGACAATTCATGATGCAGCAATTGCAGCAGCAGGGGATTGAGGTACTCAATTTTGTGCTTTATCGCCGTCAATGTCCGCAACAAAGTTTTCAGATCTTCCCTGAGATGATAAAGAAAATAACGCCTCAACAAGCGGTTGCTGTGCTGATCACTAGTGAGGCAAGCTGGAATTACTGGCAGCAGATTTGTGAGCAGGTGCAGCAGCCCCGAACATGGATTTATCTGGTGTTGGGGCAACGGCTGGCACAATTATTAGAAAATACCAGAACACAGACAAATAAAGCATTTAACATTATTCAGCTTGAAAATTTATCTGCATCAGAGATCATTCAACGCATGAGAGACTGGCAAGGACATGTATGAGAAAAATTGGTTATTTAATATTAGGGCTGAGTTTATTGTGGTTGGCTAAACTCAGTTACGATGTTGCACAATATTCTCAAACGGTTCCCCAGCTTCAACAGCAGCTTAGCCAGACTGAACAGCGTTATGCATTATTGAATGATCAATTTGTCGCGGTCCAGCGTCAGTTGCAGAATAATCGTGTGGTTGAGCCTACAGATAATAGTTCAATTCCGATGACAGTTGAGGGCATCTCACCGATTATCTTGATTAAGCAGCAAATGCAACTGGTGCAGTTTGCACTGGATCAGCAACAGTTTATTTATGCACTGGAACAACTGAATCAGGCCCAGCAGCAGGTGCTGCAATATACAGTCTCACCGGCTTTACAAGATAGCCTGATTAAATCGATAGAGCAGGATAAACAGGCGATTCAGCAATTTATATTAAGCCAGACCCAACAGCAGCAGCAACTGGATCAGCTATTGCAACAACTGGACCAAAAGATTGCGCACAATCTGCAAGATCCAAAACTATCGATTGAAAAAGGTGAAAGTGCGACATGGTGGCACTGGTTTAAACTGGAAAAAGTACAACGTTCATCGCCAGATTTAATGGGCCGTAATATTACCTTGAAAGAAGCACAGTTACGGCTATTGCTGGCATCTCAAGCCTTGCATGAAGGTCAATTGACTGAATATCAGAAATCGGTTCAGGAAGTGATCCGGTTACTTGCCGAGTTACCGGATCAAAATAGCCAGCAAATGAAACTGCGCCTAGAAAAAATCTTGAACCAGCAAGCAGTGCCAACACCGAAATTAACCAGCTTAGGTTTGTTGGGATAATCTGTCATGAAGCAATTAATGTTGATTTATTTTCTCTCGGCTTTGGTGCTTTTCGCATTATTTTCTGTATTGAGTTATGGCTATGGAAATGGCTATGCGTATATCTACTGGCGAGAATGGCAGTTCCAGAGTAGTGTGTGGGGCTTAATTGCACTGTTTATTGTGATTAGCCTGATCTTGCAATTATGCTGGTTATTGGCTAAACGTTATTTCACCCGGGAACAAAGAAAAAAAGAAACGATTCTGCACTTCAAGCAATTACATCCTTATGAGCAACTCGGTATTGTCTGGTTGCTTGAAGCCTCAAAAGACCAGCAGGTTTTTATAGAGCGGGTATTTGCCCAGTCAGGCCTACTCAGCAATATTATTGATGCGCAATTTGATTATCAAAATGGTGATTATATTGCGGCATTGCAGAGTCTGGATAAATCAGCCCCGATGGCCTTTGAATTGGCTGAATTACAACGCATAGATATTTTCCTTGAGCAAAAAGAAACCGAAAAAGCGTTAACCCATTTGGAATTTCTGGCGCAACATCAGCTTTCTCCATGGCTGGTTGAAATCGAAACCGCTTACCAGCAGCGTATTACTGCACTATGGGGCAAACTGGCGCTCCAACAACCCTGGTTATTTTTGCAAACCACACAATATGGGTTGTTAGATGCGGAACATCGTGATTTATGGTTGCAGCAATTATTAATTCATTTTGATCAGGCATCGGTTGATGACCTTGGCGCATTACAGCAGCGCTATCTGGTGTTGCAGGATGAGATTGAAACCCGTCCCTATAGCAGCAAGGTGCTGTGGTTGAAACTATTGGCCAGAATGCCTGAAATGAGCGTGCAGCATGAAGAGCTGGCCTTACATTTATTGCAAGAACAGTTCGACCCGGAAGTGTTTTATTTGTGGTTCCAGCAACAGTTACTCAAGCAGATTCCGGATTATGCTTATGTTGAGCAGCGCATTATTCAGCTGGAACAGCGTTATACTAGTGTGCCTATGCTGGCTTTTGCTAAGTGGCATATTTATATGGCGACCCAACGTCAGGCAGAGGCAGAGCAGTTATTAACTTTATATCCTGATAATATATTAATGAGTTATTTAAGAATTAAGTCGACCTTGGGCGATAATCAGGACTTAATCAAACAGTTAAATTTAATATTTGAAAATGATGTGAATTTTCTTAATTTCAAGATATGAGTGTAAATATGAAAGAACTGTCTGTCTATCCGGTTATTCATCAGCAATCCGTGGCTTGGGGCGATATGGATGCGTTTGGGCATGTCAATAATGTGCAATATTATCGCTATATGGAAAGTGCCCGTATTGCCTATTTAATGGCATTGAATATCTTCGATCAGGAGATATTGACGGTGGTTGCCTCGAGTCAGTGTAAATATTTACGGCCGGTATTTTATCCCGATGTGCTGCATATTGGTGCGCGTATTGAAGAGTTAAGAAATAGTGCATTTCGTATGCATTATGTATTATGGAGTGAATCCCAGAATCAAATGATTGCCACCGGTGAGGCGGTTATGGTTTGTGTAGATAAGGTAACATCCAACAAACGTAATATCCCGGATTCAATTCGGCAGAAAATTATTCAGCTTGAAGAAAATGTCGGGCATCAATTAATATTAGGCCCGTCATCATAAAGACAATTATGTCTATTTTATTTGAATATATAACAAATTTCATAATGTGGTGCTTTTGAGTGGCCGGAAAAACAGGCAAATTAAAGCACCATGAACTAAATCAAAAAATAAGAAATTTTTTAGTGAAATTTAAGAATACGTTAATATAACTGGTGTTGGTTAAGGTTGTTTATTTAATTTTTAAATTCTGTTTAGATAACTAAATTCTCCCTTTTTTTGTTTTATTGTAAATAAAATACCATTTTATTGTTGATATACGATTAAGTGAGCTATTCTCATATTGATTATTTAATCGCTTATAAATTAATATTGAATAGAATTCTAAATTCATTTTTATTTTTGAGTGATATTTTTTTCTTATTAAGTTGGAGTGGTTCGAATGAAACCAGATATTAGCGAATTATCGGTAGAAGATTTAAAGCGTTTACAGGCTGAAGCTGAAGCTTTAATTGCCAGCAAAAAAGATCAGGCAATTGAAGATGCTTATAATCAAATTGTTGCTATTGCTGAAGCAATTGGTTTTAGCGTTGAAGAGTTATTAGAAGTAGGTGAGCAAAAGCGTAAGAAAACGACGCGTAAAGCTGTAGAGCCACGTTACCGCAACAAAAACAATACTGAGGAAACTTGGACAGGTCGTGGCAAACAGCCACGCTGGTTAGTTGCCGAGTTGGAAAAAGGTGCAAAACTTGAAGATTTCTTAATCTAAGCAAGTTTTAAAGTCATCGTTTTGTCATACGATGGCTTTATCCTGAATCAAAAGCCAGGCTTAAAAAGCTTGGTTTTTTTATATGAGAGAATTGGCGATGTTGAAAAAGTATGCATAATGTCATTCAGGGGCGAGTGTCTCGAAAAGGATGATATTTTGCATGTTGGTAAGGGTTGAATGAAGAAAAAAACCAAGCAATGGAGATGGTGGCTTTTCGCCATTTTTGCATTTTTAATTTTTATTATTTTACAAATTCCAGCGACATGGTTAATTGCAAAATTCTCAAAAGATAATCAAATATTACATAATGTCAGCGGCAATATCTGGCAGGGGCAAGCCGATTGGCAACGTGGCCAGCTACGTGGCTCGGTGCATTGGAAAACCCGTCCTTTAGATTTGTTATTGTTACGTTTAGGGGCAAATCTTGATATCCATAGCGGTAACACGCAATTCAATGGAGTATTTGGTTATGGTTTAGGACAAAAAATCATGATCAAGGATTTGCAGGGTGCGATTTCGCCAGAAACATTAAAGTATTTTGCAAACTGGCAATGGCCTGAAAATTCTATTCAATTGAAAGACGTGCAATTTAACTATCAAAAAGAAAAAGGTTTTAGCGCAGCAGAAGGTCAGTTGAACTGGGGTGGCGGCGCCTTGAGTTATACCTTTGGTCAGCGTCAGGACCGTATGAATATGCCTTCCTTGGTGGCTGAGATAAAAGATGAAAACGGCCAACTCCAGATTGATATCCGTGATCAGCGTAGCCAGAAAATGGGGAATCTCAGCTTAGATGCTAACCTGATGCTAGATGTACAGCTGACGCAACGCATGTTATTGAATATTCCATCCTATCAAGGTAAAGCTGGCCTGGATACCTATGTGATCAGTTCACGTCAGCCGTTGTTGCAGGGTGGTTTTTGATGAAAGCAATCACTGAAAAAATGCAACAATTGCGTTGGCAGAAGCTGGATAAGTTAAGTGGCCTGATTCTGGCTTTACTGATTTTATGGTTATGCTGGAAACTGGCCTCCTTATTCTGGTGGGTGGTTGCACCGCCACAACCGATGCAGTTTGACCGGGTTGAACTGGGTTCGCAGCAAGCCCAGGTTCCCAATATCAGTTCATTTGCCTTATTTAATGAACCCGCAGCAGCTTCGGCCGATGACAATATCAATCTGGAGTTACAGGGTGTATTGCTCGGTCAACCAAATTACTTGTCTTCTGCGGTCATTAAAATGAATGATACTGCTGAACGTTATCGGGTAGGCGAGACCGTTGGTTCTACCTCCTATCAGCTGGCCGAAGTGTATTGGGATCACGTAATCTTGCGTCAAGGTAATGGTGCAACACGTGAAGTCAAATTTAAGGGACTGGACAATGGTTTATATCAACCGGCTGCGCCTGTTTTAAATAATGGAACAAGCGTCCCTCCAGCAGCAGCTTCTGCGCCTGCTCAGAATTCGCCCCAGTCTGCTTTAGGGCAGGCTATCCAGCAAATGCAGGATAACCGGGAACAATATCTGAAAAATATGGGCGTCAGTAGTGGAGGGGAAGGCTATGAGATTTCGGATAAGACGCCCTCGAGCTTAAAAAATAACTTAGGTTTGCGTTCGGGTGATCGTATTCTGTCGATCAATGGCCAAAGCGTCGGGCAGGGGCTCAACGAAGTACAATTATTAGAGCAAGTACGTCGTGAAGGGCATGCCAAAATAGAAATAAAACGTGGTGATCAGGTGATGACCATACAACAAAGTTTTTAGTGATCACACGTCACACATCAGTTAGGAATAAGTGCAGGTTATGGCTTTCTTGAATCATCAACGTCCACTTTGGGCATTACTTGCTGCAGCGCCTTTAATTGCGACAGTCAGTACCCATGTGCAAGCACAAACATGGAAGATCAATCTACGTGATGCGGACTTAACTGCATTTATTAACGAAGTTGCTGATATTACCGGGAAGAACTTTGCGGTTGACCCACGTGTACGGGGCAATGTTACGGTTATTTCCAATAAACCGCTGAATAAAGATGAGGTTTATGACCTGTTCCTGGGCGTGCTCAATGTTAATGGTGTGGTGGCGCTACCTTCTGGCAATACGGTAAAACTGGTACCAGACAGTAATGCCAAAAATTCGGGTATTCCTTATGATGCCCGAAGTCGTGCTGGCGGTGACCAGATTGTCACGCGTGTGATCTGGCTACAAAATACCAATCCGAATGACCTGATCCCGGCATTACGTCCATTAATGCCACAGTTCGCGCATCTTGCTGCGGTGGCTGGAACCAATGCCTTAATTGTTTCGGACCGTGCCACCAATATTTACCAGCTCGAAAATATCGTGCGTAATCTGGATGGAACTGGGCAAAACGATATTGAGGCAATTAGTCTGCAATCCAGTCAGGCCGAAGAAATTATTGGTTTGCTGGAGACCATGAGTGCTACAGGTGCATCCAAGGACTTTATTGGATCGCGTGTCCGTGTGGTTGCAGATAACCGGACCAATCGTATCTTAATCAAGGGTGATCCGGACTCGCGCAAGCGTTTGCGTCAAATGATTGAAATGCTGGATGTGCCGTCGGCGGATCGTTTGGGGGGGCTTAAGGTCTTCCGTTTGAAATATGCCAGTGCCAAGAATCTGGCTGAGATTTTACAGGGGCTGGTCACCGGGCAATCTGTTTCATCATCTTCTTCTTCGTCAAATAGCAACAGTAGTTCAAACTCCATTAATAGCCTGATTTCAAATAACCAGAATTCAGGCACATCAAGCGGTTCTTCATCTTCTTCTGTGTCGACGCCTTCAATTAATTTGAATGGCAATTCAAATAATAATCAAAACGCAGGTATTACCAGTTTTAATGGGGCAGGCATTAGTATTATTGCTGACCCAACGCAAAATGCATTGGTGGTCAAAGCAGAGCCGCAATTGATGCGTGAAGTTGAAGCGGCGATTCAACAGCTAGATATTCGTCGCCAGCAAGTTCTGATTGAGGCTGCGATTATTGAGGTCTCTGGTGATGATGCCGACCAGCTGGGGATTCAATGGGCATTGGGAGATTTAAGCAGTGGTGTCGGCCTGATTAGCTTTAGTAATGTCGGGGCAAGTCTGGCATCGATTGCTGCAGGTTATGCGACTGGGGGTGCAAGTGGTGCAGCGGCAGCGATTGCTGGAGATGCCAGTAAAGGCAATGGTGCAACGATAGGTGTAGGTAATTTCGATAATTCACGTAAGGCTTATGGCGCGCTGATCCAGGCCTTGAAAACTAATACCAAATCCAATTTCTTGTCTACGCCGTCGATTGTAACGATGGATAACGAAGAAGCTTATATTGTTGTCGGTCAGAATGTTCCATTTGTGACAGGTTCAGTGACCACAAATAGTACAGGTGTTAATCCTTATACCACTGTTGAGCGTAAGGATGTGGGTGTAACCCTAAAAGTGATTCCACATATTGGGGATAATGGTACAGTTCGTCTTGAAGTAGAACAGGAAGTATCTGATGTTCAAAACAATAAAGGTCAGGCAACCGACCTTGTGACCAATAAGCGCGCCATTAAAACCGCTGTACTCGCAGAGCATGGACAAACGGTAGTATTGGGTGGTTTGATTGCGGACAATACCGCATTGTCTCGTCAGGGAATTCCTGGACTGAGTAGTATCCCGTATCTAGGGCGTTTATTCCGTGCCGATGCACGTAGTAATATCAAGCGTAATCTTCTGGTGTTTATCCACCCAACCATTGTTGGTGATGCCAATGACGTACGTCGCATTTCTCAGCAGCGTTATAATCAGCTCTATAGTTTGCAACTTTCAATGGACAAGAATGGCAACTTTGCCAAACTGCCTGAAAATGTTGCAGATATTTATAACCCGCAGGCGATTGTGAAGAACTCCCCATATCAAAAGGTTCCGACCGCGACGCAAGCCCAAAAAACCGTTGTGGTAACTACGCCGGTTGCGGTTGAGCAGCCTCAGCTGCAGCAGAAAACCGTACAACTGCCGGTGAAGGAAACCGAGCGGAGTAAAAATACGGTCACTACCACTACGATTCGCCCTGCGTCTTCACAGTAGCTGCACAGAAACGCTTATGTCACAATGTTACGATTGTGGAAAATGATAAAGGATATGCATCTATGACTTGGAAATTACAAGCCATTACAGGTGAATTTACGGGGCAGGAACTGAATATTGAGCGTGATATGTTGGTTGGCCGACATCAGGATGCCGATATTTTGTTGCAATCCGCCGATATTTCGCGTCGTCATGCGGCGTTGTTACTCAAAGATCAACAGCTTTGGGTGCAAGACTTAAACTCGTCCAATGGCACATTTATTAATGATGCGCGAATCGAGCAGGAAACTGAATTGCATGATGGTGATATTTTGCAGTTTGCCAGCTTCGTATTCTCGGTACTTGCGCCGGCGGCAGCAACAGAATTACCTGAAATTGAAGCAGAGCCTGTGACAGCAAACACGCATGATCAAGGTATGCCGAGCATTGCCGAACGTGCGGCAGAAACACCGATTACCCGTGACGGGATGCCACAACAGGTCGCGATTCCAAAACCGGCACCCATTCCTGAAGGTGTGCAGGTACAGGCTGTGCCTGAACCACAACCTGTTGCGCTTGAAGAGCCTGTTTCACGTGTGGCTGAAGAAAAAGAGCAACAGAAGAATGCTTCGGTTGGACTCATTTCAATTATTGTATTGATCATTTTAGCTGTGATTGCCTGGCTGTTCTTTAAATAATCGGGCGAAGCTTTTACAATCAAAGGCATGCCCGCTTGGGTGTGCCTTTTTTATTATGAGGGTGAAATTTCATGTCTGTTGCGCAGTTGCAAAGTCGTCATCTGGTGTTATTTGATCTGGATGGAACACTGGTGGATTCGGCCGCTGACCTATATCGTGCCATGAATCTGAGTCTGACCAAGCTAGGGCTGCCGCTGGTGACTGAAGCGCAGGTGAGAGTGTGGGTGGGTAAGGGTGCCGCAAAATTATGTGAAGCGGTACTGAGTCATTTATTTGGACAGGTCGATGCGCAACAGCAAGCGCAGCTGTTAAGCACCTTTATGCAGGTGTACGCGCAAGAGCTCTGTGTTGATACGCAGGTATATGACGGTGTGTTGCCCTTTCTGGAGTATTGTCAGGCCCATAATATTGCCATGGCCTGTGTTACCAATAAGCCTGAACATCTGGCGCGAGGAATTCTGGACGTTTTAGAGCTTGCACCTTATTTTAAAATGGTCGTGGGTGGGGACAGTTTGGCGGAGCGTAAACCGCATCCGTTACCGCTGTTGCATTGTGTAGAGCAAGCAGGAATAACCACGGCTGAAACCTTGATGATTGGTGATTCAAGCAATGATGTCGAAGCCGCAAGGCGTGCAGGTATTGATTGTATTGTAGTCAGCTATGGCTATAATCATGGGGAAAGTATTTATGACTGCCAGCCACAGCAAGTGGTTGATCGTCTGGCAGAGTTAGTTTAAGAAAATCAGATAGGGAAAGAGGTATGAGGATGATGATGGTTTTTCGATGGCGGGATTAAAGCAGTATTAAAACAGGGAAACGCAGATAAATCGAAACCATAAGAGATGACTCATGACAACAGCAATCCAGTTTGAACAATTAAAAGCAGCAGGTTACAACACCATTCCAGTTTATCGTCAACGCTTGGCTGATACTGAAACCCCGTTATCTGTTTTTGCACGTTTTAAGGAACAGAAACAAGCCTATCTATTTGAGTCGGTAGAAGGCGGCGAGAACTGGGCGCGCTATTCCATGATTGGACTCGGCGAATCTACCGTTTTTTCATGCAATGCCGGTGTGTTAACCATCCAGCAAGCAGATGGCACAGTAACACAACAGGATTGTGTAGATCCGTTTCAATATATTCGTGATTTTCAAAGTCAGTTTAAAGTTCCCAGCAAAGCCGAACTACCAGACTTACCAAGCTTTACCGGTGGCCTAGTAGGTTATTTAGGCTATGACGCCGTGCGTTATATTGAGCCAAAACTCAAGAATGTCCCAACTGCTGATCCGGTGACCCTACCTGATTTATGGTTGATGCTGTCTCAAACCGTGATTGTGTTTGATAATTTAAAAGATACCCTGTTCCTGATCCATCATGCTGACGTTAGTGAGCCAGATGCCTATAACAAAGCACAAGGCAAGCTGGATCAGCTAGAGCAGTTACTGGCAACACCAGTGAGTCTGCAAGCAAAACCGCATACCGCACCACATTTTGAATCGATCACCGGCAAGGAAAAGTTTCTGGAAACTGTGGACAAGGTTAAAGAATACATCCGTGCGGGGGATGTGATGCAGGTGGTGCCTGGTCAGCGTATGGTATCTGACTTTGATGGCGAGGCCTTACAGGTCTACCGTGCGTTACGTCATTTAAATCCATCGCCTTATTTATTCCTGGTGCAAGGTCAGACACTGACCGATCAAAAACCTTTTCATATTGTAGGCTCATCGCCAGAGATTTTGTCCCGTCTGGAAAATGGTATCGCAACAGTACGTCCTTTAGCAGGGACGCGACCACGCGGCAAAACCAAAGAAGAAGATCTGGCCTTGGAACAAGATTTACTGGCGGATGAAAAAGAGATTGCCGAACATTTAATGCTGATTGATCTTGGGCGTAATGATGTCGGGCGGGTATCCAAGATTGGTAAAGTGCAAGTGACAGACCGTATGGTGATCGAACGTTATTCACATGTCATGCATATTGTCTCTAATGTGCAGGGTGAGGTACGTGATGATATTGATGCTTTGGATGTATTTAAGGCGACTTTTCCGGCTGGAACACTTTCAGGTGCTCCCAAAATACGTGCCATGGAAATTATTGACGAAGTTGAACCAGTAAAACGGGGGGTGTTTGGCGGTGCAGTGGGTTATTTAGGCTGGCACGGCGAAATGGACATGTCGATTGCCATTCGAACCTGTGTGATTCGCGATAAAAAGGTCTATGTACAGGCTGGAGCAGGGCTGGTTGCGGACTCAAATCCTGAATCTGAGTGGAATGAAACCCAAATAAAAGCTCGCGCAGTGATCAAAGCGGTTGAATTATCGTCAAACGGATTGATTTTATGAGTTTTTAACGGTTTTTTTTAAAAAAGCACTTGCATCGATTCTAAGTTTTGCTAAACTGCACACCGTTCCGATACGAAACGTACGAAACACTAAGAAAGAGCCGGCATAGCTCAGTTGGTAGAGCAACTGACTTGTAATCAGTAGGTCCACAGTTCGAATCCGTGTGCCGGCACCATCTTAAAAGTGTGGTAGTATAAAGTAAAGAACAGCACTGTGTAAGTGTGATATGGTGAGATTCCCGAGCGGTCAAAGGGGGCAGACTGTAACTCTGCTACGAAAGTTTCGAAGGTTCGAATCCTTCTCTCACCACCATCTAACTTCGATAGATGTCGTACCAACATGCGGGAGTAACTCAGTTGGTAGAGTGGCAGCCTTCCAAGCTGCATGTCGCGAGTTCGATCCTCGTCTCCCGCTCCATCGAAGATGTCGCTCTTATAGCTCAGTGGTAGAGCACTCCCTTGGTAAGGGAGAGGTCTCGAGTTCAAATCTCGATAAGAGCTCCAGATATACAGTTTAGTGGTTATTCCACAAGTTTTTAAAGAAGCAGGCTATTATAGTCTGCTTTTCAAGTATTAGGTGTCTAGTTTTTTAGGCGAATGTCGATAAAGAAGGTTTTTCAGGGTTGTTTTTCTCTAAACTGGTGTCGACGTAAACGAGGAAAATCAAAATGGCTAAGGCTAAGTTTGAACGTAACAAACCACACGTAAACGTGGGTACAATTGGTCACGTTGACCATGGTAAAACAACTTTAACTGCTGCGATTGCAACGATCTGTGCAAAAACTTACGGCGGTGAAGCGAAAGATTACTCACAAATCGACTCA
>PJUK01000212.1_pt1 | contig 28389 bp, 25 predicted proteins | sample 1512211 | NCBI WGS metagenome assembly PJUK01 (sample SAMN08177668, study PRJNA422409) | Feces metagenome, whole genome shotgun sequencing project.
CGCCATCTCAAAAGCACTTGGCGATATCATCAGTCTCTTCTCCATCAATGAATGCCAGAACTTCTTTAAGGCTGCTGGGTATGAGGCCGAATAAATGCGACAAGCTTTAGATACATATACTTGCTAGTGGTCTTTTTGATTCCAACATTTGCTCAGCGCGTGAACCGAGGGATGCAAATGTTGGAATCAGACCACTAGCGCTGCACTTTCACGCCGAGATAAATGCTGTTGGAGTTATATTCTCGTGTCGAAACCTGGCTCGTCAGGAATTCATGACGCAAGCGCGCATCAAGCCCGACGAAGCGGTTGATCCAGTAAGTCGCGCCGATCTGTGCACCCAGCGTATAGTCCGTGCCGGTGCCATCCTTGTTCGCGCGGATGAGCGTGTCGACCCTGCCATTGAGGCTGAGGTCCGACCGGATGCGATGCGTGACGTCGAGGCTCGCAAATTGCAGCAGCGAACCGGCAATGCCCGGCGTGGTGGACATATCCACGGTGGTTTGTGAATAAAGCCGCACATCGGTGCCACGCAATGGCGACCAGTTGAGCGCGGCATTGATCGACGGTCCGCTGACTGCTCCAAGCCGGTCATCATCGCTGTTGGCGCGCATATAGCCTGCGGCGAACTCGCCGTTCAGCTTTTCGCCCATATCGACCATCAGGCCGCCGCGCAGGGCGAATTGCGAACCACTGCGTTCAAAGCCGTTGCTATCCACGCGCTCGTCGAAAATGCGCTTGCCGAGTTCCACTTCGGCGAATGGCTTGATGGCCTGCGACATGGAGAAACCGCCGCGCAGCGTGATGCTGGCATAGGTGTTGTCGCGATCCTTCTGGCTGACAGTGCCGCCGGAAGGCAGTTCCGCATCGCCATACATATCGTGTTCGACGCGGCCCGTGGCGCGACCGAAAATCAGCCCCGTATCGTGCTCGACGCCGAGGCTGCCATTGAAGGTGTGAACCAGCGGGCGCTGCAAGGCGCCAACCACGCCATTCGGATTGGAGGCGCTTTCACGCCGCAGCCTATAACCCGCGCCCGTATTGACCGTGGTTTGGTCGGTCAGATCGAGGCGCAGATTGCCCTGAATGTCGAGCTGCGGTTCGCTCACATCCTGACCGGAAATGGATTTGCTCAGCGTGCCCGATGCATCGAGCGTCGCCTGATGCCGCGCCCAGTCGGATTGCGCATTGAGGCGCAGCGTGGTTTCCGATAGCACTGCACTCGAACCGGACGCACTATTGTCGCCGTTCGATGTCGCGCGAATGCCTTGCTCAAGCGAAGGGCGCAGAACGAACGATCCGGCGCGGAGGCCAACCGGCGCGAAGGGGTCTGCCTCCTGTGCCGGCCCGCGCCCCTGTTCGGGTGACTGGCGCATATTTTCGCGCTGCACACGCCCGCTATCGCTATCCGCTTCGTTTGTGATCGCGCCAACCCGCATGGCGTCAAGCGGTTGATCCTCGAGCGGCGCCGCCGGGGCAGGCTGTGGCTGGGCGTCCGCTGCAACCGCATTATCCTGCATCGGCGCGAAAAATGTGTCGGAACCGTCATCGCTCCCACCACCGCTGGCGCTATCGGAACGGCCGGGGGCTGCGAGCCCGCGCGCGGCGAGCGTATCCGGCGACGAGGCGGAAAGCACGTCTTCCGGCACACTGCCGCGCAGATAGGCATCCTGAGCATGCGAGAGGGAAGGGATGATAGCCATCGCCGCGCCCGCCAGAAACAGGCTTCTCAGCCTGCGGGCAATGGGCGTCGAACCGCCGGATAGAGGCATGGCAAATGGCATATGTGATTTCAAACCGTTGCAACGTGGTGGATGAACGGTAAAGGCACATGGTTAATTCTTGGTTGCCATCGGCGATGTTGCGCAACGAAAGCAATCATTTGTGGGTAATAAAAGCTTGGACAACGGGCAGCGAAGAGGCTAACGCTTTGCGCCATGGAAAAGCTCGATCAAACCCAGATTTCGACGGGTGCGGAAGCGGCCATCGCTTCGGCGCTCCGGACCATTCGAACCGAAAACGAAGGACTTGCCGCGCTTGAAGAAGCGCTGCGCAATGGTTTGTCCGGTCCCTTCGCACAAGCGGTAAAACAGATCGCCACCGCCAAGGGGCGTCTGGTCGTTACCGGCGTCGGCAAGAGCGGCCATATCGGCGTCAAGCTTGCCGCCTCATTTGCCTCGACGGGCACGGCTGCTTTCTTCGTGCATTCGGCGGAGGCCAATCACGGCGATCTCGGCATGATAGGTCGTGACGATGTGATTCTGGCGATCTCGTGGTCCGGCGAAACGGCCGAACTGAAGGGCATCGTCAATTATTCGCAGCGTTTCCGCATTCCGCTGATTGCAATCACCTCGCGTGAGGATTCCGCACTCGGTCGCGCTGCAACTGTCGTGCTCCAGTTGCCCAAGACGGCAGAAGCCTGCCCGCACGGGCTGGCGCCAACCACTTCAACCATTATGCAGCTCGCCATCGGCGATGCGCTGGCGATTGCGCTTCTGGAAGCACGCGGGTTTACACCGAGCGATTTCAAGACCTTCCATCCGGGTGGTTCGCTGGGTGCGAGCCTCATCCATATCCGCGATATCATGCATCGCGGAGAGCGCATTCCGCTGGTAGCCGCTGGAACGGCCATGCCAGCCGCGATGAAAGTGCTGGCGCAAAAGAGTTTCGGTTGCGTGGTTGTGGTCGATGAGAGCGGCGAACTGGCCGGTATCGTCACGGACGGCGATATTTCGCGCAATCTGCACCGCAATCTGTCGGAACTGGCGGTCGATGACATCATGACCCGCAAGCCGAAGACGGTCGATCAGAACATGCTGGCCACTGCTGCACTCAACACGATCAACGAAAACCACATCGGCGCACTGATCGTGGTCGAGAACAACCGCCCGGTCGGTCTCGTGCATTTCCACGATCTGCTGCGGATTGGGGCTGTCTGATTAAGGGAGTAGGGGAGTAAGGGAGTAGGTTGACGACCAGCGCATAACATACTGACCCATTCCCCTATTCCCCTATTCCCCTATTCCCCTATTCCCCTATTCCCCTAAACAGCTACCTCTATCTCCAGCGTCACTGCATCGAAGGCCACGACGCGAACTTCAGTACCTGCGGGCAGGTCCGGCCCTTTCACACGCCATGTCGTATCGTTGATGCGAATGCGTCCGCGCCCATTGATGATGGGCTCGGTCAGTGTGGTGCGCTGACCAACCAGCTGTTCGCCGCGCCGGTTGAGCAGAGGCTCGTCCAGATTTTCGCTCTTCGAGCCAAAGAAACGGCGTCCTGCCAGCGCGAACACCACGGCCAAAACAAGAAAGACGACCAGTTGGACCTGCCAGCCAAAAGCGCTGGTCGATGACAGGAGAAAAGCCATCCCCCCTGTCACCAGTGCGGCGAGGCCGAACCAGATGAAGAAAATGCCGGGCGCCAGAATTTCGAGAATGAGCAGGACCAGCCCGAGGACCAGCCAGCTCCAGATGCCAAGTTCGGACAGAAATTCGATAATCATGGCGCTCCACCCCTGATTTAGCCGCGACCGGTCGGCGGAACGCTGCGCGCGCGCGAAATGCCCGGCGATGGCGGTGTCGGGTCAACGGGCTTGTTGCCGTCGCCGAACACTTCCCGCGCAATGGCCCCGATCCCGCCGAGCGAACCAATCAGCGAGCTTGCTTCCAGCGGCATCAGCACGACCTTCTGGTTCTTGGCGCTGGCGATATTGCTGAGCGCTTCGGTGTATTTCTGCGCCACGAAGTAATTGAGCGCCTGCACATTGCCGTTGGCGACAGCGTCCGACACCAGCGTCGTGGCCTTGGCTTCGGCTTCGGCGAGACGCTCGCGGGCTTCCGCTTCGCGCTTGGCTGCTTCCAGCTTGCCCTCGGCTTCGAGAATTTGCGACTGCTTCTGTCCCTCAGCGCGCAGGATCTGGGCATTGCGGTCGCCTTCGGCTTCCAGAACCTGTGCGCGCTTGTCACGCTCCGCCTTCATCTGGCGGGCCATCGAGGTGACGATATCTGCGGGTGGATTGATATCCTTGATTTCCACGCGGGTCATCTTGATGCCCCATGGATGGGCTGCTTCGTCAACGACACGCAGCAGGCGATCATTGATCGCATCGCGGTTGGAAAGCAATTCGTCTAGATCCATTGAGCCCATAACGGTACGAATGTTGGTCATGGTGAGATTGAGGATCGCATATTGCAGGTTGGCCACCTGATAGGCGGCCTGCGCGGCGTTCAGCACCTGATAGAAGGCAACGCCGTCGACGCCGACAATGGCGTTGTCACGAGTGATGACTTCCTGCGTGGGCACGTCCAGCACCTGCTCCATCATATTGAGGCGCGCGCCGATACGGTCGAAGAACGGGACAATCAGATTCAGGCCCGGATTGAGCGTACGTGTATAGCGGCCGAACCGTTCCACCGTATAGTTGAAACCCTGCGGCACCGTCTTGATGCCCGCGAAGAGTGTCGCCAGAACCAGCGCAGCCAGAATGAGCAGCGTGATGTCGAAACCTGTCATTGTCTAACCCTCGTTATATGGCAGTAGGGCAATAAGGCAGTAGGGCAGTAGGATAGAAATTACCACAGTTCAGACATACTGCCTTACTCACTTACTGCCCTATTGCCCTAAATCCATCCCTGCAACTCGCGCCGTACCATCGTTTCGATGACCTTCATGCCCTCTGCGCTGTCATTGAGGCAAGGGATGTGGCTGAAATTTTCGCCGCCGTTTTCATGGAAAAGGTGTGCGGCTTCATTGCCGATCTCGTCAACCGTCTCAAGGCAGTCCACAACGAAGCCCGGATTGAGAACAGCCACGGATTTCACGCCCTGTTTCGCCAGATTTTCCACGGTTTCATCTGTGTATGGCTGGAGCCATTCCTCCGGTCCAAAACGGGACTGGAAGGTGGAACGAAACTGGTTTTCATCCATGCCGAGCCGGATGCGCAACAGGCGCGAGGTTTCCAGACATTGTTCGCGATAAGGATCGCCCTTGTCGGAATAGCTTTTCGGAATGCCGTGATAGGACGCGAGGATCACTTCCGGCTTGAAGGACAGTGTCGCGAGGTGGCTTTCGATGGAGCGCGCCAGCGCTTCGATATAGACCGGTTCCGTTTCATAAGACGGAATGGTGCGGATTGCGGGCATGAAGCGCTTTTTCATCAGCGCTTCGAAAAACTTGTCGTTCACCGTCGCGGTCGTGGTTGCCGAATATTGCGGATAGAGAGGGAACACGACGATACGCTCGCAGCCCTGTTGCAGCAGGCGATCGGTCACGCTTTCAATGGATGGCTGGCCATAACGCATCGCCCAGTCTACGACGACGTTGGGAATGTCGGTGAGCGCGGTTGCCAGCTTTTCACCTTGCGCGCGCGTATAAGTGCGCAACGGCGACTCGTTCTTCTCGTGGTTCCAGATGCGGTCATAGAGCTTGCCGGAACGCTTGGGACGCGTATTGAGCACGATGCCGTAAAGGATCGGATACCAGAACAGGCGCGACCATTCGATCACGCGGCGGTCGGACAGAAACTCTGCAAGATAGCGCCGCATCGGGGCGTAACTCGTGCCGTCCGGCGTCCCCAGATTGACCAGCAGAACCCCAACTTTGGGCAGTTTGGCCTGCGCGGGCTGGTTTGGGTTCTGTTGCACGGTGTCCATCTTACTCATGAGCCGACTCCTATCCCGCTGGAAAATAGAGCATTTCCAGCAAAAGTTTGAAACGGTTTTACGCGGGAAACGCGCAGTAAGCAAAGGCCAGAAAAAGCGACAAATTACAATCCTGACAATTGCAGACAACAAAAAATTCAAGCGGCGCGAGCATAGCCCGCGCCGCTTGAAGGGGAAGAGATGTTATGTTTCGCTTTAAAGCGGTTCCGGTTAAAACAGAATCTCGGAACCGCTATATCTGTTTGTTTTTACGCATTATCCTGCGCAAAACCGCTACGCACTTTTGCTGGAAATGCTTTAGCTGGTTGCGCGACGGGACAGTGAGAAGCGCGAGCCTGCCGACGAGGTGCAGTTGAGCTGGTTTTGCGAAACCAGAGCACAATTGACCTTGGACGAGGTGCCGCGCACGATCGAGCGCATGTCGATTTCAACGAGCTGCGGCGACTGATAGCGATAATTGCCTTCGGCGAGCCGTTCGTTGGTGTCGGTGGTGCGGGTTTCGAAGATACCGCCATTGAACGACGATACAATGCCGTTTGGATCGACCCAGCTGCCTTCGATGCCACTCGGTGCGCGGGAGACAGTTGGAACATTGCCGCCGACCGGTCCGGTCGTTTCGCAAGCCGCCAGCACAAGCGACATGACGGCAAGTGGGGCAACGATGCGGAAGCTTTTCATGTCCATGCTTTCTCCAAAATGGGGATAATGACGTGTGATGAATCGAAATTTACACGAAAACAAGTCCCCAATGTGAGGATTGGCCGCCAGATGTGTTAATTTATTGGTAATGATGCAAAATCGCCGCGCAGATGCCGGCTTTATGCCGTGAATATCAGCCCGAAAGATACAAGCATCAGCAAGACAAGCAGACCCGCCGACCACTTCATCATGCGACTGATAAGGGCGATGCGGGAGGAATTGTTCTTGACGGAGCGACGTGCTGCGAGGGACTTGGCAGTTTGGTAGAGGGCCAGATAAACAACCATCGAGACCAGTCCGATTGTCCATCCCGTCTGCACAAGCTGGCTCGGATGCCCCGGCACGCCCAGAATCCACGGCAGGATCAGCAGCCCGCTGAGCAGGGCTACGAGATCGGGAAAGCGGTCTGCCACAATGCGCCTTAATTGACCGGACATGTCTGGAAAATCACATCAGTTTCGTTCGGATGCGCTGAGGCGCAAAGGCCCGGTCGGTGCCGGGCCTTGGCTTCATTGAATCAACGCACCAGCACGTTGCGGAACTGCCATGGGTCCTTGGTGTCGAGGTCTTCCTCGAACAGATGCCCGCGACCTTCCAGTGGCGTCCAGTCGGTATAATAGCCTTTCACGGGGCCAAGATACTGCATCTGGACTTCGAGGCAGCGGCGATAGTCGATTTCGTCAGTTTCAACGATACCGCTTGTCGGGTTTTCCAGCGCCCAGACCATTCCAGCCAGCACGGCGGACGAAACCTGCAGGCCCGTCGCATTTTGATAGGGCGCAAGCTTCCGTGCTTCCTCGACAGTTAGTTGCGAGCCATACCAGTAGGCGTTCCTGTCATGACCATAAAGCAGGACCCCCAGTTCGTCCGAACCGTCGAGAATTTCTGCCTCTTCCAGCACATGCTGGACGGGCTGGGCCTTGCCGCCCGCGCCGAACATTTCGTCGAGCGAGAGAATGGCGTCATTGCTCGGATGATAGGCATAATGACAGGTCGGACGGTAATCGAGTTTGCCCTTCTTATCCCGCACGGTGAAGTAATCGGAGATGGAGATCGCCTCGTTGTGGGTGACCAGCAGGCCGAATTGCGCGCCGAGGGTCGGGCACCAGGTGCGAATGCGCGTATTGCCGCCGGGCTGTTCAAGGAAAATTGCCGCCTTCGTGCCCTTCTTCTGCTTGCGTGCATTTTTCGGCTTCCACTTTTCGTGGCTGCCCCAGCCGAGTTCGGCAGGCTGTAAGCCTTCGGAAATGAAGCCTTCGACGGACCACGTATTCCAGAACGTGTTGAACGGTTTCGGTTCCTTTGCGCGCTGCGTGTCGCGTTCCGCGATGTGAACGCCCTTCACGCCAGCCTTTTTCATCAGCTTGGCCCAGCCATTGCGGTCATCGGCCGCCGGTTCGGTGAAGTCGAGCTTGAGTTCCGTCGCCAGATCGACCAGCGCCTTCTTGACGAACCACGACACCATGCCCGGATTGGCACCGCAGCACGACACGGCGGTCGGGCCGCCGGGGTTCTTGCGCTTTTCTGCCAGGAGGGTTTCGCGCAGCGCATAATTGGTGCGCGCGGCATTGTCCATCTTGTCATCGAAATAGAAGCCGAGCCAAGGCTCGACCACGGTGTCGATATAAAGCGCGCCGTTCTTGCGGCTATAGTGCATCAGATCGACCGATCCGGTATCGACCGACAGATTGACGACGAAAGCCTGTCCTTCCGCACCTTTCAGGAACGGGTCCAGCACTTCTGCGTAATTATCCTTGGTGATCGCCTGTTTGACGAAACGAATGCCCTTGTCGTCAAGGATCTTGCGGTTTTTCTCGCTCGGGTCGATCACGACCATCCGCGATTTGTCGAATTTGAAATGGCGTTCTATCAGCGGCAGGGTACCGCGCCCGATCGACCCAAAGCCGATCATGATTACGGGGCCGGTGATCTCGCTATAGACTTGCCATTTCGCTTTCGCCATTTTCTTCCTCTGTGTGAGCCGCAGAAATTGCGGCGTTCTGCTCTGTAACCGTTCGACGGCAGGATTGAAACCGGAACGATAGCACAACTTCATACAAAGAAAGAAACGTCACACCCCTATGACATGCAGACGTGTTTAACGCTTTTTAGGATTTTAGCCTTCAATCAGCTTGGCGCGGATCATGCCGCGCAGTGAATTGCCGACGAGAATATTACGCGCGTTTTTGAGATCGTCTACGGAAACTATCCCCTCAGAGACCACGCTGTTGTTCAAAAGCTCGCGGCGCAGAACGCCATCCAGCAGCCCGCAGGATAGAGCAGGCGTCACACAGGTCGTACCGCCAATATCGAGGAAAATCGACGTGATGGTGCCTTCGCAGACCTCATCGCGGTCATTCAGCAGGATGACCTCGTCCACTTCTGCGGAAGAATATTCCTCACGCGCGGCGATATAGGCCTGACGGCACGTGGTCTTGTACCGAAGCAGCGGGTCGTCATGTTTGAGGCGGGTGCGTGCAATCGCTATGCGCCATGTCGTCTGCTGCGGCAGCGACTCATAATTAAAGGCAGCAACATTGGCGACGCCATCCGGGGCCAGCGTGAGGCGCAGTTTCAGGGCGTGGTCACCGGAGCCTGCATTTTCAATCTGCTGGCGGATGGCGTCCATATTGCAGGAGAAACCAAGTTCGCGCGCGGACTGTTCCAGTCGCGCCAGATGCAATTGCAGCCGCAGAACCCCGGACAGAGGCTCCCATCGCATGGTTTCAATCAGCTGATATTCTGGTTCCGCACTGACGGTTTTTGCCCCGTCGCGAACCGTGCTTTCAGAAGGCATTCCTCATACTCCGCTTGCGCCGTGGAATCGAAAACCACGCCGCCCCCGACATTGAAGATTGCACGATTTTCGTCGAGAAGCGAGATCGTGCGGATGGCGACATTGAAACGCATGCGTCCGCTTGGCTCAATCCAGCCGAGCGAACCGCAATAAATGTCACGTGGGTTGGGTTCCAGCTTGCGCAGGATTTCCATGGCGCTGATTTTCGGCGCGCCGGTAATCGAACCGCAGGGGAAAAGGGCTGCAAATAGCGACCGCAGGGGAATATCGCTTTTCAGCCTTGCTCGTACCCGACTGATCATTTGGTAAACCGTAGGGTAAGTTTCAACCCGGAAAAGTTCTGGCACCTCCAGCGTGCCGACTTCGCTGATGAGCGATATGTCGTTGCGCAGCAGATCAACGATCATGCGATTTTCCGCCTGGTTTTTTGGATCGTTCATCAGAAAGGTGCGATTAGCCTCGTCTTCCTCAGGCGTCGCTCCGCGCGGCATGGTGCCTTTCATGGGATGGGTTTCGATCCACCCATCGGCATCCACCTCGAAGAAAAGCTCTGGCGAACGCGACAAGACTGTCGGACCGCCGAGATCGCAATAGGTCGCGTAGCGAACCGGCTGACGTGCGGCGAGCGCGTTGAACAGCACCAGCGGATCACCGCCCCATTCCGCATGAACCGGAAAGGTCAGGTTGCCCTGATAGCAGTCACCTTCGTGCAAGTGTCGGTGCAGGCGGTCGAACCGCGTTTTATATTCTGCTGGCGTCCATTCGGCGACAGGATCGCGCAGATAGGTCGCATTATCATTGCCACGATGATGCAAAACTTCGTCAGATGGCCCGTCGAAGACGCCGAAGCACAGCATAGGGGCCTTGCGCCCGGTCGGCAGGAGGGGCTTCAGCTTCGGTTCAAGAAGATAGCCGGCCTCATAGGAAAGATAGCCCGCAAGCCATTTCCCATCCGCATGGGCGTGTTGCATGGCATCCCATGCGGCATCGAATTCATCCGGCTCGTCGGCGCGGATGATGGTCGATGGGGCCGCGAAAAGCACGTCGCGGCCCGCCTTATCGTCCCGAAACAGGATCAGCGGTTTGTTACCCGTTCGGGTCACTGTCGCCTCAGTCTTCCATGGCTTCGAGTTCGTCGATGATGCCTTCGATCACCGACAAGCCCTTGCTCCAGAAGTTCGGGTCGGTGGCATCGAGACCAAACGGAGCCAGAAGTTCCGTGTGATGCTTGGTGCCGCCCGCTTTCAGCATGTCGAAATATTTCTGCTGAAAGCCCTTTTCGGAATTCTGGTAGACGGCATAGAGCGAGTTCACCAGACAATCGCCGAAAGCATAGGCATAGACATAGAATGGCGAGTGGATGAAATGCGGGATATAGGACCAGAACGTCTCGTAGCCCGGATTGAGCCGCACCGCTTCGCCGAGGCTTTCGCGCTGCACATCCATCCAGATTTCACCGATGCGCTCCGACGTCAATTCGCCTTCGCGGCGCTCGGTGTGGATGCGGCGCTCGAACTGGTAGAAGGCGATCTGGCGCACGACCGTATTGATCATGTCTTCGGCCTTCTGGGCCAGCATGGCCTTGCGTTCGCGCTTGTCCTTCGTCCGCTCCAGCAGTGAACGGAAGGTCAGCATTTCGCCGAAGACCGAAGCGGTTTCGGCCAGTGTCAGCGGGGTGGAGGCCATCAGCGCGCCCTGGCCACCAGCCAAAACCTGATGCACGCCATGGCCCAGTTCATGGGCAAGCGTCATCACATCGCGCGGCTTGCCCATATAGTTGAGCAGAACATAAGGATGCGCAGATGGCACGGTCGGATGGGCGAAAGCGCCCGGAGCCTTGCCGGGACGCACTGGCGCGTCGATCCAGTTCTTGTCGAAGAAATCCTTGGCAATCGCGGCCATTTCCGGCGCAAAATTGCCATAGGCCGAAAGCACGGTATCGCGCGCTTCATCCCACGAAATCAGGGCCTGCGGGGTTTCCGGCAGTGGTGCGTTGCGGTCCCAGTTTTCCAGCTTGTCTAGGCCGAGCCACTTGGCCTTCAGCGCATAATAGCGGTGCGAAAGGCGTGGATAGGCGTCTTCGACTGCCTTGGCGAGCGCATCCACAACCTCGCGTTCCACGCGGTTTGCAAGGTGGCGACTGTCGGCAATGTCCTGAAAACCGCGCCAGCGGTCGGAAATTTCCTTGTCCTTGGCCAGCGTGTTGGTGATCAGCGTGAAGGTGCGCAGATTGGCGCCGAATGTCTTGGCGAGCGCTTCGGACGCCTTTTTGCGCACCGCGCCATCAGCGTCCTGCAACATGTTCAGCGTCGGTTCGATGGCGAGTTCCTGGCTGTCGATCTCGAAGCGCAGGCCCGACATGGTTTCATCAAACAGGCGGTTCCATGCGCCGAAACCGGTGATCGACTTTTCGTGGAAAAGCTGTTCCAGCTTGTCGTCGAGCTGATAGGGCTTGTCCTTACGCAGATCGGTCAGCCACGGGCGATAATGGCCGATTGCCGCATTGGCATCCATGGCCTTGTCGAGAATTGCATCATCGATGCGGTTCAGTTCGAGACTGAAGAAAATGAGATGCGTGCTGGCGTCGGTCAGCTTCTGCTGCACATCGCCAAAAAGCTTCATGCGCTTCCGATCGGTCGTGTCGCCGTAATAATAGAGCCCGGCATAGGAGGCGATGCGCCCCATCAGTTCGTCCAGCGCTTCGAATTCCTTGATCGCATCGGCAAAATTGCCGCCATCGGCCTTGGCTGCTTCAGCACCCAGCTTGCCCTTCCAGCGTTCTTCGAAGGAGGCTGAATCCTTCATCGCTTTCTCGATGTCGGCCTTCAGCTGCGGGCTGTCGGCTGCGGGATAAAGATCGGCAAGGTTCCATTCCGGCAGTGTGCCGAGATCGGCCTTTGCGGTAGCGGCGCTATCGCCGGATGGGGCCAGAACCGGTACGGGAAGAAGTGCGTTGAACGAAGCAGAGTCTGAAAAACGGGTCATAAGCATTCTCCTATTGGCCTTCTTCTCGCATGTCTTGCCGGGATCGCCAAGAGGGGCAACACAGCGGTACAACCGGTGTTATGTAAGCAGCCAATAAATTGTCAGTAACTTCCGCGATTACTTTTTGGGCGCTTCAAGCATTGAGTGTTTTTTAGACGAAAATTTTGTGAAACTAGCGTCAGATACTGTTTTAAGGTCTTGCAATTGTTGGCGGTTTGGCTCCAAATAGCGCGCCTGGAGCAGTAAACTTTTGTTGATTTTTTAACAGTTTAATGTGTCCGGGCGCGGGAACTCCACAGGTTGATTAAAGCTTTAATGGGCACGCGCATTCTCATAGCGGATGATGATCCGATTCACCGACGCAATATTGAAGCGATGGTCCAGCGCATGGGGTATCGCACGATCCTGGCTGACGGGGGCAATGGCGCGCTTGGTTTCGCGACGCAGCGCAAGGATATTGCGCTGATCCTGCTCGACATGGCCATGCCGGACATGGATGGTCTCAGCGTTCTCGCCAAAATGCGCGATGTGGGCGTGACCATACCGGTGATCGTGCTGGTTCAGGGCGAAGACCTGAATAGGGCCTTGCAGGCGGTGAAGCTTGGTGCAGTGGATTTCGTGACCACGCCGGTGGTTCCTGAGCGCGTCCAGCTTTCGATTTCAAATGCGCTGAAACTTGATGCGCTCGCCCACGAGGTGCGGCGCAACCGTTCGCTCAGAACACATTTTCCGCTTTCCGACATCATTGCCAGAAGCCCCGATATGGAGCGGGCGATGGTCGCCGCACGACGCGCTGCCGCATTGGATGCGCCGCTTCTTCTCGATGGGGAACCAGGCAGCGGCAAGGAAACGCTGGCCCGCGCCATTTGCAGCGCTGGCGCGAGATGGCGCGAAACTTTCATCACCGTCGATTGCCGCACACTGACAACGGACAATGTGGACCAGATCCTGTTCGGCGCGCCGGAAAAGCCACGCATGGGCGGTTCCGCGATCACGGGGTCGGAGGGGGTTTTCGGCAAGCTGGCGAGTGCCGATGGCGGCACGCTCTATCTGGATGAAGTCGGGTTCCTACCGCGTCATGCCCAGATGCGGCTCTATTCGGCCATGCAAACGGGGCAGTTCGAGGCGGCGGGCGTTCAATACCCGTTCAATGCGCGCGTTATGGCTTCCACGACGCAGCCGTTGAGCGATCTGGTGCATACGGGGCGGTTCCATCCGGGCCTTGGCCAGTTGCTGGGGTCTTTCATGTTGCCGGTTCCCGCCTTGCGCAACCGTTCGGAAGATATTCCGGTCCTGCTGCACCATTTCACGATGCGTTTTGCCAGCGAGGAGCGGCGCGGCCATATCACCGGCATTGCGCCGCATGTGCTGGAACGGTTGCGGGTCTATGATTGGCCGGGCAATGTGCGCGAGTTGAAGAATGCGGTTTTCCGCGCCGTTTTGCTGTGCGAGACCTCCGAGCTGACCATGGCGGATTTTGCCGAACTGATGAGCAATGTTGACGGCTGGACGGGTGCGCCCCAGACAGGCGCGAGGGTGGCGACGCATGCCAGTATCGCATCCGGCAGGGTCGCGCCCGGTGTCATCAGCGGCACCAATGCCGATGGCGAAGTGCGGACCCTTGCCGCCGCCGAAGAAGAAATGATCCGCTTCGCGCTGGCACATTACGACGGGCAAATCAGTGAAGTCGCGCGTCGTTTGGGCATCGGAAGGACCACGCTTTACCGGAAGCTCAAGGAATATGGCATTGATGTGACCTCCATATCCGGCAGGGGATTCGATGACGGTCAGGAGGGTGACAGCACCACTTTCCGGCGCTCCGCAGGATAATGAAATCAGTCTAAATATTTGAATTTCAATAGCTTCTAATCTTCGCCTTGGGGCGGAAAGAGTGCCTGTTGCCAATTAAAGACTGTTAATAATTTTTTTACCATAGCGAAAATAGATGCGCTCCTGTGTCTTTTTTGCCATGGTGTTTCCGCATTTGTTGTTCACTAAGCGTCCATTAACCATTAAATCCGACAATTGGATCTATGGCGGAACGAAGCGGATTTCGTGCGGCGCTCAGAAAAGGTCACTTGGAAAGAGAGCTGCGGGCGAGACCAATTGCAACTGTCGTGACTGACAGTTGCCGCGAGTTTCAGACTTGTAGCCTCTGGGGGCGGACAAAACGGTAAGGCGATACGATTCGATGAACAGCATATCGACCATGAAAGCGCGTTTCGCGAATGTCTGGAATAAAACCCGGATCGGTGCGACGACGCGTCTGTCTCTCTCGTTTTCCCTTGTTGCGGCGGCAATCGCCTTTGTGGCTTCTCCCACGCAGGCTTCGGCTGAAACCCGCGCCCTCAAACTTTATTACGTCCATACCGGCGAGAAGGCGGAAATCGTCTTCAAGAAGAATGGCCGCTATGTGCCCGAAGGGCTGAAGCGCCTCAACGTTTTCCTGCGCGACTGGCGCCGCAATGAGCCGACCAAGATGGACCCGCGCCTGTTCGATCTGGTCTGGCAGGTCTATCAGTCCACCGGCTCGCGCGAATATATCAATGTGGTGTCGGCCTATCGCTCGCCTGCGACCAACGCGATGCTGCGTTCCAGCACGCGCGGCGTCGCCAAGAAGAGCCAGCATATGCTGGGTCGCGCGATGGATTATTACATTCCGGGCGTCAATCTGGCCAAGTTGCGCGGCATCGGCATGCGCTACCAGATCGGCGGCGTCGGTTATTATCCGCGCTCGGGCTCGCCTTTCGTGCACATGGATGTCGGCAATGTCCGCTCCTGGCCGCGCATGAGCCGTCGCGAGCTTCTGGCACTGTTCCCGGATGGCAAGACGGCCCACCTTCCGGCTGATGGCAAGCCATTGCCGGGCTATGAGCAGGCGCTGGCCATGATCGAGAAGCGCAAGGCCGGTGGCGGCGGCGAGGTCATGGTGGCCAGCAATTCGTCATCCACGCGCAAGAGCAAGACGCTGTTTGGCGCGCTCTTCGGCGGTGGTGCGGATGAAGAAGAAGATAATGGCGATGTCGCGGCGCCAGCGACTGCGCGTCCGGCGCGCGCCACGGCTCCGGCCAAGCAGGCTCCAGCCGCAGCGCCGGTGGAAGAAGCTCCGGCTCAGCCGCGCGAAACGATGATTGCCGCATTGCCAGCGCGTGAAGCGCCGGTTCCGATGCAGGCTCCGCGTCCTGAGACTGGTTTGAACGCTCAAACACTCGAATCGCAGGCGCAGACCGGCACTGTTGCCGAGCAAGGTGCCGCTGTCGTCGCCATGAATGTGCCGATCCCGGCGCGCAAGCCTGAAATGGCGCCGCAGGATGCCGTGGCGCTTGCCGCCGCCGATCCTGATGCGGCGGCCCAGGTGGCGGATGCTTCGCCGCTCATGACCGGCTTCGTGCCGATCCCGTCGGCCCGTCCGCAGCTTGAAGGCGACGATGCGCAGGCGCAGCTTATTGCAGCGGTTGTCCCGTCGCAGCGTCCGGAACGTCCGGGTGAGCACCCTGTCGCCACCGGTCAGGATGCAATTGCAGCGCTGGTCAATAATCACGACAATGATGCCGTGGCTGTGGCCGGTGCGGGTTCTTCGCCAACGAATCCGGGTGAAGCGGGTGCTTTGCCCCTGCCGCAGCAGGCACCGCGCGCCGAGCCCAACACCCAGCTCGCAATGCTGTCCAAAAAGGACGAAATCGGTGAGCTGATCGCCCCGCCGAGCGACGATTACGACTCCGAACCGGTTGCCAAAGTGGAGATGAAACCAGCTCCGGTTCAGACGGCTTCTCTGGCGCCTGTCGCGGCACCGGTTCAACCGGCAGCCCGCGCCAAGCAGCCTGCCTCAGTTGGCAAGGCGGTTGATACGGGTGTTCGCACCACCGCCAAGGGCGCTCGTCGTGTTGCCAAAGCGTCTTCGGCAAAGCCGCGGGCCGTGGTTCAGCCGGCAGCCGTGCATAATGCAGAAATGGCAATGTCGTCGGAATCCATGGCGCAGAAGGCTCCGGTCACCAATCCGGTTCTGCGTAACGATGCGCTGCGCAGTGCCCCAGCAATGGTCTATACGGCTGGCTTCCAGCAGGGTGATCTGCCCAGCGAACGCGCAAACAAGTTCAGCGGCAATGCTGTGACCTTCCTGACGGTCGCAAAATTCACCGCAACGAACTGATTGCCGCAAAGGCATCAAAGAAAAAGGGGCCACGGAGGCCCCTTTTTTATGGTCGGTTTTAGAGCGGTTTCGGTTAAAACGGAATCGTGGAACCGCTCTATCTATTTGTTTTGACGCATTATCCGACGCATCGAAGCAGGATCAGAAATCAGTCCAGTGGACTGATTTCCCTGCGTAGGCGCTACGCACTTTTGCTGGAAATGCTCTAGGAACCTCAGCCTTTCAGGCTGGCTGCATCACGTGCAAGCGTGGTGATGGCGTCCCAATCGCCCGCTTCCACGAGTTCCTTCGGGGCAACCCACGATCCGCCGACGCAAATGACGTTTGGCAGCGAGAGATAGGTTTTTGCATTGGCGAGGCTGATGCCGCCGGTTGGGCAGAAGAAGGTTCCGGCCAGAGGAGACGAAAGCGCCTTCAGGAAAGATGCGCCACCGGCCTGTTCCGCCGGGAAGAATTTCAGATGCGTGTAGCCTTCTTCGCGCAGCGTCAGCATTTCGCTGGGCGTGATGGCGGCAGGCAGCAGCGGCACGTCGCTGTCATTGGCCGCGTCGACAATCTGTCTCGTCGCGCCGGGGCTGACGATGAAGCGCGAACCGGCCTTTGCCGCCTGTTCATATTGCTTTGCGTTGAGGATCGTACCGGCGCCGACGATGGCTTCAGGCACTTCATCAGCCACAGTGCGAATGGCTTCCAGCGCCGCTGCCGTGCGCAAGGTGATCTCGATGGCAGGAAGCCCGCCTTTGGCCAGTGCGCGCGCCAGCGGCACGGCGTGTTCTACCTTGTCGATCAGCAGCACCGGAATAACCGGCTGGCCTTTCATGACGGGGACGAGAAGATCGGTTTTCTGGGGCATCGGCTCGCTCGGCTGTTGGAGTATTTCGGCATATTCTGCGGAACGTGCAACGATTCCGCAAAAATGGACATGCACGCAATGTGATAAATCGATTTAAATATAAGAGGCCCACTTGTCCACAGCCGGGACAAGGTTGTTTTCAGGCCGCAGTCTTCAAAGTATCAAGCTGTTTCTGCCAGCGCTGATAGGCGGCGGCCATGCGCGTGTCGTAATTGTTGCGGGCGAAAGCGGGGCCATTATAGCGTCTGGCGAAGTTGCGCCAGTCGCAGGCGCGCATGACTTCCACCAGCCCCGCCTTTTCGATGAAGCGCAGCATCAGCCGCACCTGACCGGCGACCGACCCGCGCGCTTCCGCCACCAGCGCATCGACCGAAGCAAAATCGAGCCATTCCCAATGCGCGCCCATGACCTGACCCAAACCCCAGGAGGTGGATTCCAACGCGGCTTTCTTGTCGAGACCCATGGCTCGTTCCAGCAAAAGCCAACGGCCGCCTTGCGATTTCGGATTGGCGATCTTGCCAGCTTCCGGCGCGGACAGGCCGTTCTTGCGGGCATAGTCGCGGATACGCCCGGAAAGCCTGCGGTCGAAATAATGCCCTTCGAAACGGATTGCCGGTTCCTTTTGTCCATCCACATCGTAAAGCGCGCGACCGCCGCTTTCCACTTCCGCAACCGCCAGCAAGGCCGCCGGATTGATCTCGGCCTGTTTTGCCATGACGGTCATCGCATCGATGGTCTGTTTGTCGAACATGCATTTCTCCTCTTGGACGGTGGTGTTCGTGGCAATTTTCGCCGCATCCGGGGCCGTGAGGATAAAGTTGTCTTGAATTATCGGTGTCCGGGGATTAGTTGCGGGGTAGATTTTCAAAGAAGACACAAACGATGAGCAATTTGCCTTTCACCGTCGCCGCCCTTTATTGCTTTGCGCCGCTGCCGCAATATGAAAGCCTGCGCGAGCCGCTGGCGCAGCTTTGCTGTGGAAACGGCATCAAGGGAACGCTGCTTCTGGCTGCCGAAGGGATCAACGGAACTGTGGCTGGCACAGCCGAGGCGATTGAAAAGCTTGTCCAGCACATCACCGCCATTCCGGGACTCAGCCAGCCGGAACTGAAATATTCCCATGCAAGCGAAATGCCGTTCAATCGCATGAAGGTGCGGCTGAAGCGGGAAATCGTCACGATGGGCGTCGATGGTATCGATCCGCTGAAAAGCGTCGGCACCTATATTGCCCCGCAAGACTGGAACGCCCTGATTGCCGACGAAAATACGGTCGTTGTCGATACGCGCAACGATTATGAATATGCGATCGGTACGTTCGAGGGCGCTCTCGATCCGCAGACCAAGACTTTTCGTGAATTTCCGAGCTGGGTAGAACAGAACCGCGACAAGCTGGAAGGCAAGAAGATTGCCATGTTCTGCACCGGCGGTATTCGCTGCGAAAAGGCGACGGCCTTTGTGAAAGGCCTCGGCTTTGACGATGTCTTCCATCTGAAGGGCGGCATTCTCAAATATCTGGAAGAAGTCCCGCAGGAAGAGAGCATGTGGAACGGCGAGTGCTTCGTGTTCGACGAGCGCGTAGCCGTTGGCCATGGCCTGACCGAAAGCGACGTGGAGCTTTGCCGCGCCTGCCGTCGTCCGATCACGCCAGAGGACAAGCTGTCGAAGTTCTTCGAGGAAGGTATTTCCTGCGCCGGTTGCTATGATGAGCGCACGCCGGAAGATCGCGCCCGTTATGCCGAGCGTCAAAAGCAGATCGGTCTCGCCAAAGCGCGTGGACAACACAAGCATATCGGCAGTTGAGCCTTCTTTAGCCACTAGCCAAACAAGTTGCACCGCATTATGGTGACGCCGATTTCGGAACGAACTGAATTCGTTACGGAATTTTGGGCGGCTTTTGCATGGACGCCCGTGCATCAAGGGTCTGACGGCATCCGGGTCGCGTTTGCCTCCATCACACCCATCATCGCAAAAAAGCGCGCCGGTTCATTCCGGCGGATGATGGTGTTTGTCCGTTCAAACGGGCAATATGGAGGGCAGTCATGAAAAAACTTATCGCCGCATTTCTTATCACAATTGCCGCTGGCACCGCTTCGGTCGCGCATGCCGCCGAAAAGGTAACGGTCTTTGCCGCCGCGAGCATGAAGGATGTGATCGAAGAAGCCGCCAAGCAGATCAAGGCCAAGGACGGCACGGAAGTGGTCGCTTCCTTCGCGTCTTCGTCGGTCCTGGCCAAGCAGATCGAGCAGGGCGCACCGGCGCAGATTTTCATTTCCGCCGATCTCGACTGGATGGACTATGTCGAGAAGGCCAATGCCATCGACACGGCGTCGCGCAAGGTGATCGCAGGCAATGCGCTGGTTATCGCCACACAGAAGGATACGGCGAAGGCCGATGTCAAGGAACTGTTGAGCGCTGGCCGTTTCTCCATGGGCGATCCGTCCAACGTGCCTGCCGGTAAATACGGCAAGGCCGCGCTGGAAAAGCTCGATATCTGGAAAGATGTCGAGAAGAATGGCGTCTTCGCGGAGAATGTGCGCGTGGCACTGCAGTATGTCAGCCGTGGCGAAGTTAAGGCGGCCATTGTCTATGCTTCCGACCGTGCTGCCGCGCCCGATCTGGTGGAAGCCTACCGGTTCCCGGTAACCAGTCACGCGCCGATCCTCTATCCGGCGGCTCTCATTGAAAAGAATGAAAACGATGCCGCCAAGGCCTTCCTTGCTTTCCTTGAAAGCGATGCCGGTCAGGCGATCATCAAGGACAAGGGCTTTGTCGGCGCTGCGGAGGCGGGCAAGTGATGATGGAAGTGGGCGTCTGGCCGATTGTGCTGCTGTCACTCCGGGTTGCCGGAATTGCCATCCTTGTCGCTTTGCCAGTCGCGTTCCTTGTCGCGTGGATTCTTGCCCGGTTCGATTTTCCGGGCAAGTCTCTGGCGCAGGCGCTTGTGACCATGCCGCTGGTTCTGCCGCCGGTGGTCACAGGCTATCTGCTGTTGATCCTGTTCGGTGCAAGAGGGGCGTTCGGCGCACCCATGCAGGAATGGTTCGGCCTGTCCTTTTCCTTTCGGTGGACCGGTGCTGCTCTTGCCGCCGGTGTCATGGCGTTTCCGCTGCTCGTCCGTCCGATCCGCCTGTCGATTGAAGGGCTGGATCGCGGGCTTGAAGAAGCGGCGCGGACATTGGGTGCCAGCAGGCTTGTGGCCTTTTTCACCGTGATCCTGCCGCCGCTTTTGCCGGGCGTTCTGGCAGGTGCCGTGCTTGGTTTTGCCAAGGCGCTGGGTGAATTCGGCGCGACCATCACCTTTGTTTCCAATATTCCCGGCGAGACGCGAACCCTCTCGCTTGCGATTTATGCTTTGATGCAAACGCCATCGGGCGATGCTGAAGCCTTCCGACTGATTGCCATATCGGCTGCGATTTCCATCATAGCCGTCGTGCTGTCCGAATGGTTGCAGCGCAGGCTTGCCGGAGATGCCAAATGAGTGGGCTCTTTGTTTCCATCAAGGGCCGCAATGGCAAATTCGCCGTTGAAGCCGATTTTGCAGCGGGTGGTGGCGTCACTGCTTTGTTCGGCCATTCGGGGGCGGGCAAAACCACGCTTTTGAAGATGATTGCCGGAACGTTGCGCCCGGAAAGCGGTCGCATTGCGGTTGGCGATTTTGCGCTGTTCGACGCCGATAAGGGCATTGATCTGCCACCGGAGAAGCGGCGCATCGGTTATGTCTTTCAGGAAGCCCGCCTGTTTCCGCATATGAGCGTCGAGCGCAACCTGACCTATGCGCGCTGGGCGGGACACCGGCAGGCCACGCGCAATTTCGATGAGGTGGTAGCGCTTCTCGGCATCGAACAGCTTCTCGACCGTCGCCCAACGACGTTATCGGGCGGCGAGCGCCAGCGTGTCGCTATTGGCCGGGCGCTGTTGTCAGATCCGGCACTACTGCTGCTGGACGAGCCGCTTTCCTCGCTGGATCATGCGCGCCGACAGGAGATATTGCCCTTTGTCGAGCGGTTGCGTGACGAAAGCCATGTGCCGGTTGTCTATGTCAGCCACGACATTGACGAGGTGGCGCGGCTGGCCGATGAGATCGTGCTTCTTTCCGGCGGCAAGGTGACGGCAAGCGGCGAGGCGGCTTCGATATTTCCGCTGATCGATGAAGGCGATGGAGCAGGCGTGCTGCTGGAAGGCACGGTCGCCTCTTATGACCAGAGTTACAAGCTGGCGGAAATCGACCTCGGCGGCACTTCGTTCCAGTTGACGGATACGGGGCTGAAACAGGGTATGCATGTGCGACTGCGCGTGCGGGCGCGGGACGTTTCTCTGGCGCGTCAGGCGCCAGACGCAATCAGCATTCGCAATGTGCTGCCGGTCATCATTACGGGCATCGAAGCAGGCGAGGGGCCGAACGCGCATGTCTCCCTCGACTTTCAGGGGCGGCATCTGGAGGCGCGTCTGACGCGCCGCTCGGTGGACGATCTGGGCTTGCGGGCAGGCGAACGGGTGGTTGCCTTGGTGAAGGCTGTCTCGGTGGACCGGGCTGCCATTCGGTAAAAATGAAACGGCTACAATAATCTGGTTTGCGTGGCACTGCTTTTATGCTCCTGTCTTGCTGACTGGGAGAACAACATGACTGATTTGCAGAACTGGACGCCACGCCCGAAACCTGAACGCAAAGTGCTGGAAGGGCGCTATGTGCGCCTTGAACCGCTCGACCCGCAAAAGCATGGCGACGAGCTTTTTGCAGCGTCGTCGGTGACTGACGCCGACCAGCGTTTCACCTGGTTGTTCGAATTTCCACCCGCAACCCGCGCGGAATTCGAGCCTTGGCTGGACAAGGTGTCAAAAAGCGAGGACCCGTTGTTCTTCGCCGTCATCGACAAGGCCAGTGGCAAGGTGGCCGGTCGCCAGACCCTGATGCGCATTGATCCTGTGTATGGCGTGATCGAGATCGGCAATATCTATTGGGGGCCGCTGATTTCGCGCAAGCCCGCGGCAACGGAAGCGCAGTTTCTGTTCATGCAATATATCTTCGATGAGCTTGGCTATCGTCGTTATGAATGGAAGTGCAACAACGACAATGCGCCGTCCAAGCGCGCAGCGGAGCGTTTCGGCTTTACCTTCGAGGGGATTTTCCGCCAGCATATGGTGGCCAAGGGCAAGAACCGCGACACGGCCTGGTATTCGATCCTCGACAGTGAATGGCCTGCGCTCAAGAAAGCCTATCAGGCATGGCTTGCACCGGAAAACTTTGATAGTGACGGCCAGCAGATAAAGAGATTTGAGGAGTTCCGAAATCTTGGCTGAACCGCAGAAAAGCCATCCGGCCATCGCCGCCGCCGTCATCCTGATTGGTTTCGGGGTACTCGCTTATTTTGTGCCGAGCATCATGCTGGCACTGGGCGCGCGCTCGCATGTGGCCGCCGCAATCTTCGCGATTGTTTTCGTGCTGGGTTTCTTCGCCATTTTCTGGCTGCGCTCACGCCGCCAGAAAAAGCAACGATAGACCCAACTCCAGTCAGTGCAGGTCCTTTGTATAGACGAATTTGGGCATGCTCCAGTTGAAGCGCAGCGCCAGAAGTCGCAGAACAAGCCCGGCCGCCATCGCCACGAAGGCGGCGGGACCGTGCGGCACATTCAGATATAGGCCGCCGAGAAAAATGCCGCCGGTGACGACTGACACGGTGGCGTAGAGCTCCGAGCGGAACAGCAGTGGCACATCGTTGCACAGCACATCCCGCAACACGCCGCCGACGCAGCCGGTGATCATGCCTGCTGCAATCACGATGATGATCGGCATATTCATGCCAAGCGCCACGCCGCAGCCAATCACCGTGAACACCACCAGGCCGATAGCGTCGAGGAAAAGGAACATCTGCCGCAGGCGATGCATATGGCGCGCGATGAGGATGGTGGCCAAAGCAGCAAAACCGGTGATCACCAGATAGCTCGGATGCTGCACCCATGACAGCGGATGATGATCAAGCAGAACATCGCGTACCGACCCGCCGCCAAGGGCGGTTACACAGCCAAGCAGGAACACGCCAATCCAGTCCATTTCCCGACGCCCGGCGGCCAGCGCTGCTGTCATGGCTTCGGCGACAATGGCCGTGATATAGAGCACGTGAATGAGTTCTTCGCTTGCCGCGCCGCCCATACGTTTTTCCTCGTCTGATTGCTCAGGCGCAGTATTGGCCTCTATACGGATAAGATTTGATAAACAAAGCCGATAATGCTGACTAACGGAGCGGATGCCGTGAGGGCTAGTAAAGCTTCAACGGTTGGATTTGTGGATGCTCGCAAAAATATTGGCCGCGAGATAGCTTTCATCGAAGCTGCAAATCTGCATGAGCGCCGTCCGGTTGAGGAATTTCACCTCATTGTTCCGGAAGGTCAAGAGATTGTCCTCCCGCAGTTCGCGGAGCATCCGGTTGGTGTGGATCGGCGTCAGGCCGAGCGCATCGGCCAGTTCGCTCTGGGTGATGGGGCAATAGAAGCCGTTCTCGTCGCCGGTGCCATTGGCCCGCGCGCGATAGCCCAGTTCAAGCAGAAGATGTGCAACGCGCGAAACTGATGCGCGTCGTCCCAGACTGATCAGATGTTCCAGCAGAATGGTGCGCTGGCGCGCCGTCATCTCCATGAAAGCCATGGCCAGACGCGCCGATTTCAGCATGTTTTCAACCAGCGTATCGAGGTTGATTTCCAGCACCGAAATGTCAGTGATTGAAAACAGCGTGTAATAGTTGAAGCCCAATCCCGTGCGGAACCCCAAAAGGTCGCCCTTCATCGGAAAGTCGAGGATCTGCCTGTCGCCATTCGGCAGGTCGCGATAGATGCAGCACCATCCGCTGTTGATGATGAGCACCGAATTCGTCCAGTCACCCTGTCTGGATATGATCGTATGTGGCGCATAGTGCCTGGTCGAAACCGGCATCGATCGCAGAACATTCAGGTCATTCGCCTCGAAGGTCGCATCGATGGGTGGGTTCTTGAGAAGATTGAGCAGCGTGTTGTCTTCGTTATTCAGCCCCATCGGCGTTACCCGGTGCGTGGTTTGGATATCAGGATGATTGCCCGGCTCGTCCTGCACGAAAAGCGTCATATTCGACGGCCAAGCTTCCGTGAGGGGCAATGATTTGGCAAGAGGGCATTTTCTACCACTAATTGGGTAGAATAACGGATACACCCTAAACCATATTTCTATTCGCCCGTTAATCTAGGTTAATGACAGCCCGGGGGAGTTCGGCAATAATTTAGAAAAATAAGAAATATACAAGATCTTAGGGCGACTGAATACAATCATAAAATAGAACACGATGTAATCCTTGTGTTTAACTGCGGTTAAACATGGAAGAGGGTTGCGTTCTTAAAAGATTCAGAGGGCGTTAAAATGAATATTTCTGCACAGTTCAAGGATAAGGACGAGAGCCTCAACTCTCGCAATGTGTATGGGGGCCGCGTTGCTGACCAGCGTGACTTTACCAAGGAAAGGGAACAGTCCCTGATCGTCATCATAGACAGCCGCGCCTTGGATCGCGAATGTCTGGCGCATGGATTAACCAATAATTGCGCCGATATGGCCATTGCAACCTTCAGTTCTTTCGAGCAATGGCAACATCAGCGTCGTAGCCGGACCGCTGCCGCTGTTCTCTTCAATGTGGGCGGGCAGAAAGTATCCGATCCGGCGGTCGGCAATTATCTGAAATCACTCGTTTCCGAATGCGCGCCTGCGCCGGTGATCATCCTTGCCGACAAGGAAGAAATATCGCAGGTCGTCCGCGCGCTGGAGCATGGCGTGAAGGGCTATATCCCCACATCGGTCAATCTGAATGTCTGTATCGAAGCGCTGCGTCTCGCCATGGCGGGCGGCACTTTCGTCCCGGCAAGCAGTGTTCTGGCGCTGCGCCATGCAACCGACACGGGCGCGCAGCGTATTCAGCCACTGGGCGGCATGTTCACACAGCGGCAGGCCGAGGTCGTCAATGCGTTGCGTCGTGGCAAGGCCAACAAGATCATCGCCTATGAGCTGAAGCTGCGCGAAAGCACGGTGAAAGTGCATATTCGCAATATCATGAAGAAGCTCAAGGTGACCAACCGCACGGAAGTAGCCTGCATCATCAACGAGCTTTTCCCTTCGGAAACTTCATTTTCCGACCTGCAATAGCCGTCCAATCCAAGCTGATCCTCCCGTGAAGGAGCATTGTTGTGATTATCTCCGACGTTTCATCAGGAAGCGCGCGGCAGCCGGTTGCCGACCTTCTGGACACTGTCAAGCGCAGAAGGCTGATGCTGACCGTGCCCATTCTCGTGGGCATAGGGGCCGGTTTCCTCGGCTATATGAATGCCCCGGTCTCTTACGTCTCGGAGGCTGTGGTTGTTCTGGACATGCGCCGTCTACAGGCGCTTCCAAGTGAAAGCGCCATCACGCCGCTGCCGCAGGATAGCCCGGTTTTGCGCTCCGAGCTTGATATCATCAATTCGCGGATGATGGCGCGTAAGGTCATCGATATCCTGAAGGCGGACGGCTTCACGGTGCCGCCCGCGGCGACGCAGGATAGCGATCCGGCGACACAGGAGCGGCAGCAGATCGACCTTCTGCTGTCGCGGTTGCAGGTTACCAACGACGGTCGTTCCTATACGATCTTCATTTCGTATCGTGCATCCGATCCGGTCTATGCCGCCAAGGTCGCCAATGCATTCGCGACCGCCTATCTCGACCATCAGGTGGATGTGCAGCAATCGGCGGCCAAGCGCGTCAGCGAGTGGCTTGGCGAAAAGCTGGTCACATTGCGCAACGATCTTGAAACCGCCGAACGGGCGGCGGAAGATTTCCGGCAGAAATCCGGTCTGGCGGGTGATCAGGGGCAGATGACCTTTCAGGCGCAGCGCGTTGCGGCCTTGAATACGGAGATCGTCGCGGCAACCGGTGCCGTGTCGTCAGCAGAAGCGCGGTTGCAGACTGCGCAAGCTCTGAAAGGCAGCAGCGATGCGCCGGCCCTGGCAGAAGTTTTGGCCTCGCCGGCCATCCAGCAATTGCGTAATGAAGAGGCGCGTGTTGAACGCCAGCTGGGCGAGCTGCAATCGAACGGTGCTTTGAAAAGCGCCGAGATTCCGGTTTTGACGGCAGAGCGGGATGCGCTGCGACAACAGATTGTCGGGCAGGTCGATCAGATCGTGCAGAGCCTTAGCAATGAAATCCAGATCGCCCGGCAAAGGCGGTCAAGTCTCGAAGAGGCGCTGAAAGCCGCTGAAGCGGACCTTGCCAGCGCCAATCAGGCGCAGGTAACGGCGGCGCAGCTCGACCGCGAAGCCAATGCCAGCCGCGTTGTCTATGAAAGTTATCTGACGCGGTACAAGCAACTGATCGAGCAGGACGGTATCGCCTCGGCAGAAGCGCAGCTTATTTCCAGCGCCGAACCGGCGATGGCCAAGGCAAGCCCGAAACTGATCAACTGGCTGCTGCTCGGCATCGGCTTGGGCGGGCTTTTTGCCGTTGCGGGTGCGATGCTGAAGGAGACCTTCGATCGGATCAGACCGGCGCAGACTTCATCGCTCGCTTTGCCGGGAATTCCGGCGGCAACCTTGCTGCCTAAAACGCCGCGCCTGACCGTACCTTTGCTGATCAATGGCGGGCTGGACCCGGCCAGCGCTTTCGGGCGCGCCATCAAGTCCGTGCACGATCGTCTGCGGGCGTTGACGCGAGGACGCGATTCACTCGCTCTATCCGTCATTTCCCTGTCCGATACCGACGGCAAAAGTCTGGTAATCACGGCGCTGGCACAGCAATTTGCCGCGAGCGGTGTTTCGATAGCGGTGATTGATGCGACCAATGGCCAGTCCGGCCTTTGTGCGGCTTTCGGTCTGCCTGTTGGTGATTTGCAGCCACCCGCTACAGCCAAAAAGCTGAGTGGTGCGGCACTGATTCACGATCATGGCTCGGGCATCGATATCATCAGGCCGCATCGACCAGCCCCGGAAGGCGACTGGCTGGGCGGGCTCATTGCGCAGCTGCGCGCCGATCACAAGATCATCCTGGTGGATTTGCCGCCCTTCAAGGAAGACAAGCGGTCGGTTCTGATGTCCCGCGCCACGGATACAGCACTTCTTGTGGTCAGCGATGACCGGCGCGATTCCGGTGCAACCAATGCGCTGGTGCAGACGCTGGCCTCTTTTGGCCGCAAGCCCGCGCTTGCCGTCGTCAGTCAGGCCCCGGCGATCTACACGGGAAGGATGGCCGACACGTTGGCGACAGGCCGCGCCCTGCTGTCGGCGCTGTTCAAGCGTGGCCGGTCTGTGCCGGACCCGACCCAGAGACAGATATAGGAGGGGGAGCCATGCCAAAGATCATAGAGAGGCACCGCTTCGCCCGTCATTTGCAGGCATCGGTGTTTTCCGCCGCGCTGTTGTTCGGCGCGGGCAATCTGGCGCTGGCCGAGGGGCAGATTTACCGCGTCGGAGCGAATGACGTGCTGCAAGTCACGGTTTATGGCCAACCTTCCCTCACCGGGCTCTATCCCGTCGATGTGGATGGCAATATCGGTTACCCGGTTGTCGGCAACGTTTCCGTGCGCGGACTGACGACGATTGAAATCAGTGAGAGGATCGCCGCATCCCTGTCGCAGCATATTCCGGGTCTGACGGTGACGGCGACGATCAATCAATATGCGCCGGTCTTTGTTGTCGGCGATATCAAGTCGCCCGGCAAATATGAGTACAGGCCGGGTATGGTCGCGCTGGAACTGATGGCGCTCGGCGGTGGCGCGGGCAAGGGCGAAGCGCCCGCCATGACCGCAGGGATGCAGCTGATCGCTGCACAGCAGGAATATTCCGATCTGCAATTGCAGATTGCCGCCCAGACAATCCGCCGTGCGCGCCTGGCTGCCGAATTGCAGGGGGGCGAGTTCGACTACACGCCATCGCAGCAATCCAACGTATCGAAAGACGATCAGGTGATGGTCCAGCATATGCTGGAAGGCGAACGCACGCTGTTCGACGTGCGCCGCACCAATATGAAAGCCGAGCGGCAGGCACTGGAAGCGCAGGTCGCAAGTTATGGCGATGAAATCCGCACATTGCAGGAAAGCATCAAGCTGCATGATTCCGAAATCCAGCTGTTGCAGGAAAATGTAGATTCCAGCCGGTCGTTGGTCGATCGCGGCCTTGCCGCCAAATCGAACCTGCGTGATCAGGAACGTGACCTGTCGGCGACCCGCCGAGATGCGCTGGAGCTGGCGTCATTTCTGGCGCGGGCGCG
>PJUK01000215.1_pt1 | contig 28258 bp, 29 predicted proteins | sample 1512211 | NCBI WGS metagenome assembly PJUK01 (sample SAMN08177668, study PRJNA422409) | Feces metagenome, whole genome shotgun sequencing project.
CCATTGTGAGGTCCAGGGAACGTTTTTGCGGGGCGGAGCAAGAGCAGCGCCGGTAAGAGTTTTGAACCCAGGCCGTACCTAGACTTGAGGAGATACTGGATGAGCTTCGACATCAAGAGCGCCGCCCGACTGGCGCTGATCGGTCTGGCCGTCGCTTCGGTTGCCGCCTGTACGCGCCCGAAGCCGGCCGGTCCGGTCGAAACCCCGCCGGCTCCGCAGCAACCGGCTGAACCGACCCGTCCCTACACCCCGCCGCCGACCCCGGATGCGCAGCCGACCGGTCCGCTGCCGGGCACCGTGCAGGACTTCGTCGTCAACGTCGGCGACCGCGTCTACTTCGACACCGACGAGTACACGGTCCGCGCCGACGCCCAGCCCGTGCTGGCCGGCCAGGCCCAATGGCTGGCCCGCTACTCGGCCGTGCGCGTCCGCATCGAAGGCAACGCCGACGAACGCGGCACCCGCGAGTACAACCTGGCCCTGGGCGCCCGTCGCGCCAACGCCGTCCGTGAGTTCCTGATCGGCCAGGGCGTCGCCGCCTCGCGCATCGAGACGATCTCGTTCGGCAAGGAGCGTCCGCTGGATCCGGGCACCACCGAAGACGCGTGGGCCAAGAACCGCAACGCCCGCACCGCCATCACCGAGGGCGCGCGCTAAGGCCTGACCGCCTGATCTGAACGAAGGCCCTCCTCCTTGCGGAGGGGGGCCTTTTTTCTGGCCGCGTTTCTGGCCGCACTTTTGTCCGCAACCGGGGCATAATCGTCGACATGAAGCTGAAATCCGCGCTCCTCGCCTCCGTCCTCATGGTCTGCGCCGCCGCGCCGGCCCTGGCCCAGACGCCGATGCCCGACCCGCTGGACGACCGCTCGGCCAAGCGCATCGAGAAGATGGAGAAGGTCGTTCGCGAACTGCGGGCGATCGTCTTCCAGGGGCGCGACACGGGCAAGCCCGTCGTCGTCCAGACCGCCGAGACCGACGCCCAGATCGCCGCGCTCAACGAGCGGATCAGCGACCTGGAGCAGACGATCCAGAAGATGAACGGCCAGAACGAGGTTCTGACTCACGACATCGACCAGGCCCGCCGCGGCGCCGACAGCCAGAAGGTCCGCGCCGACCAACTGGAGCAGCGCCTGGCCGCCCTGGAAGGCAAGATCACCACGCTGGAGACCGCCGCCGCCAACGCCGCGGCCGCTCAGGTCGCCGCCGCGCCGGCCGTCCCGGCCGATCCGGCCACGGCCTTCAAGCAGGCCCGCCAGTTGCTGCTGGACGGCGACTACGCCGGCGCCGAGAACGCCTTCGGCGGCTTCGTCGAGGCCTATCCCGACGACGCCAAGGCCCCCGAAGCCCGCTACTGGCTGGGCGAGACCCAGTTCGTGCGCGAGGCCTATGGCGACGCGGCCGGTTCCTATCTGGGCGCGGTGCGCGGCTGGCCGCAGACCAGCTGGGCGCCGAACGCCGTGCTGAAGCTGTCGCGCTCGCTGGTGGCGCTGAAGAAGCCCGCCGACGCCTGCCGCACGCTCGACGAGCTGGCCAAACGCTATCCCAAGGCACCGGCCGACGTGGTCAGCAAGGCCAAGAGCACCCGCACCCAGGCCAAGTGCGCGGCCTGACCGAAGACTTCCAGGCCGTCCTGAAACGGCGTCTGCGGCCAGGAGCGACCACGCCCCTGGCCGTCGGCTTTTCCGGTGGCGGCGACAGCCTGGCGCTGCTGCGCCTGACGCTGGACTGGGCCGCCGGGCAAGGTCGGCCGGTCCTGGCCCTGACCGTGGATCACGGCCTCAACCCCGCCAGCGCCGGATGGACGGCCGAGGCCGTGGCCAAGGCCCGCCGCCTGGGCGCCGAGGCCCGGGCGCTGGCCTGGACCGGCGACAAGCCCGCCACGGGCCTGCCGGCGGCCGCCCGCGCGGCGCGTCACGCCCTGCTGGCCGCCGCCGCTCGGGAGGCGGGCGCGAGGGTGCTGCTGCTGGGCCATACCGCCGACGACCGCCTGGAAGCCGCCCGGATGCGGGCCGAAGGCTCGAGCACCCCCGATCCGCGCCAATGGGCGCCGTCGCCGGCCTGGCCGCAGGGGCGGGGCGTGTTCGTGCTGCGGCCGCTGCTGGCGGCGCGCCGGCAGGCCTTGCGCGACTGGCTCGTCGAGCGGGGCGAGACCTGGCTGGAAGATCCCGCCAACGCCGACGCCCGCTTCGCCCGCGCCCGCGCGCGGTTCGCCCTGGCTGGGGAAGAGGCGGCCGTTCCGACCATCGCGCCCGACGCTCCCCCGCCCGCCGGCGTCGAGGGCGAGCACGCCCTTGGCCTGTCGCGCGGCGCCTCGGCCGCCCAGATCGCCGCCGCCTGCCTGTGCGCGGCCGGCACGACCACGCCGCCGCGCGGCGAGCGGCTGGAGCGCCTGGTCGGCCGCCTGCGGTCGGACGAGACCTTCACCGCCTCGCTGGCCGGTGCGCGGATCGTCGCCGACGCCGGCGGCGTGCTCTTCGCGCGGGAGGCGGGGGAGGGCAGGCGCAGCGGCCTATCGCCGCTGGTGCTGGCCGCCGGCGAGACCGGCGTCTGGGACGGCCGCTACGAGATCACCGCGGGCCGCGCGCCGACCACCATCTGCCCGCTCGGCGGACTGGCCAGCCGTCTGCCGGCGGACGAAAGGCAGGCCCTGAAAGGGTTTCCGGCGGCCGTCCGTCCGATCCTGCCGGCGGCTGTCGACGCCTCCGGCGCCGTTTCTAGCCCGATCCTTGCAGGGGACGGGACGATCCGCGCGCGCGTGCTGATCCGGGAAAGGTTCGAGGCCGCGACCGGCCTTGTCGATCAAGAACCCGCGACATGACATCGCGCGCGTGGCGAAAAGCCTTCCGCCGTCCTATCTTGGGTCGACGAGCGCTATCTTTGGGAAGACGACGCGTATGAATCTGAGGAATGTCGCCATCTGGCTTGGGGTCGTTTTCGTCCTCATCATGGCCTACAGCGTTCTGCGCCAGGGCGGCCCGACCGGGCGCGCCGGCGAGATCAGCTATTCGCAGCTGCTCAAGAACATCGACGCGGGTCAGGTGAAATCCGCCGAGATCAACGGGCAGCAGGTCAAGATCGCCTCGCCGGACGGCAAGACGACCTACACCGTCAACGCCCCGCCCAACAACGAGGACCTGATCAAGCGTCTCGAAGCGCGCAACGCCGAGATCAAGATCCAGGACGGCGGCCGTTTCAGCCTGGTCAACCTGTTCCTGAATATGCTGCCGATCCTGCTGCTGATCGGCGTGTGGATCTTCTTCATGCGCCAGATGCAGGGCGGCACGAAGGGCGCGATGGGCTTTGGCAAGTCCAAGGCCCGCCTGCTGACCGAGAACAAGAACCGCGTGCTGTTCGACGACGTCGCCGGCGTGGACGAAGCCAAGGAAGAACTGCAGGAGGTCGTCGACTTCCTGAAGGATCCGGCCAAGTTCCAGCGCCTGGGCGGCAAGATCCCCAAGGGCGCCCTGCTGGTCGGCCCTCCCGGTACGGGTAAGACCCTGATCGCCCGCGCCGTCGCGGGTGAAGCCGGCGTGCCGTTCTTCACCATCTCCGGTTCGGACTTCGTCGAGATGTTCGTCGGCGTCGGCGCCAGCCGCGTGCGCGACATGTTCGAGCAGGCCAAGAAGAACGCCCCCTGCATCATCTTCATCGACGAAATCGACGCCGTCGGTCGCCATCGCGGCGCCGGCCTGGGCGGCGGCAACGACGAGCGCGAGCAGACCCTCAACCAGCTGCTGGTCGAGATGGACGGCTTCGAGGCCAATGAAGGCATCATCCTGATCGCCGCCACCAACCGTCCCGACGTGCTGGACCCCGCGCTGCTGCGTCCGGGCCGCTTCGACCGCCAGGTCGTGGTGCCCAACCCGGACGTCGCCGGCCGCGAGAAAATCCTGCGCGTGCACATGAAGAACGTGCCGCTGGCCGCCGACGTCGACGTCAAGACGCTGGCCCGCGGCACCCCCGGCTTCTCGGGCGCGGACCTTGCCAACCTGGTCAACGAGGCGGCCCTGACCGCCGCGCGCAAGAACCGCCGCATGGTCACCATGCACGACTTCGAGCACGCCAAGGACAAGGTCATGATGGGCGCCGAGCGCCGCTCGATGGCCATGAGCGAGGACGAGAAGAAGCTGACGGCCTATCACGAGGGCGGCCACGCCCTGGTGGCCCTGAACGTCCCGGTCGCCGACCCGGTGCACAAGGCCACCATCGTGCCGCGCGGCCGCGCCCTGGGCATGGTCATGCAGCTGCCGGAAGGCGACCGCTACTCGATGAGCTTCGACCAGATGACCTCGCGTCTCGCCATCATGATGGCCGGCCGCGTGGCGGAAGAGCTGATCTTCGGCAAGGAGAAGATCACCTCGGGCGCATCGAGCGACATCAGCGCGGCCACCAACCTGGCCCGCAACATGGTCACCCGCTGGGGCTTCTCCGACGACCTGGGCACCGTGGCCTATGGCGACAACCAGGAAGAGGTGTTCCTGGGTCACTCGGTGGCGCGCACCCAGAACGTCTCGCCCGAGACCATGATCAAGATCGACAGCGAGATCCGTCGCCTGGTCAAGGGCGGCGAGGACGAGGCCCGCCGGATCCTGACCGAGAAGCTGGAAGACCTGCACTCGGTGGCGAAAGCCCTGCTGGAGTTCGAGACCCTGAGCGGCGAGGAGATCGTCGGCGTCACCAAGGGCGTTGCGCCCAAGCGTGACGAGCCCGAGGAAAAGAAGCCGACCGGTCCGGTCGCTTCGGTCCCGGTCTCGCCCACGGGCGTCACCGCCTAAGGGTTCGACAGACCTTCGAATAATGCGAAAGCCGGATCCGTTCTCGGGTCCGGCTTTTGTTTTGCGCGTTAGGTAGCCCCATGAAGACCGCTCTCGTCGCCGCCGTGCTGGCGCTTTTGCTTCCCGTCATGGCCAAGGCCGCCCAGCCGCCCGCCGTCGGGGTCGCGCTGGAGAACTACGCCTATCCGCACCCGGTCGCCTTCCTGCCGCTGGAGCATGGCGGCCACGCGGTGCGCATGGCCTACATGGACGTCGCGCCGACCGGCCCGGCCAACGGCCGCACGGTGCTGCTGCTGCACGGCCGCAACTTCCCGGCCGGCTACTGGGCGCCGACCATCGAGGCCCTGACCGGGGCCGGCTATCGGGTCGTCGCGCCCGACCAGATCCACTTCGGCAAGTCCTCAAAGCTCGACGACGTTCCCGTCCGCTTCGACCGCATGGTGGAGGACACCGCGGCCCTGCTGGACCGCCTGAAGATCGACAGGGTTGACGTCGTGGCCCACTCGATGGGCAACCATGTCGGCGTGCGCTGGGCCCTGGCCCATCCCGACCGCACCGGAAGGCTCGTCATGTACGGCCCCGTCGGGCTGGAGGACTATCGCCTGTACACGCCGTCCACGCCGCTGGAGACGCTGGTCGCCGACGACGAGGCCAAGGGGCCGGACGCCTATCTGAACGAGCTGATGACCAGCTACGGCCTGACCTTGCCGCGCCAGGCCATGGCGCCGTTCGTCGAGCTGCGCGAAGGGCTCAAGCGCTCGGGCGAGTGGCCGCGCTACGCCCGCAGCTTCGCCGCCAGCGCCGTGGCCATCCGCGACCAGCCCTATCTTCAGGACCTGCCCAAGGTGGCGGCGCCGGTTCTGATCCTGGCCGGCGAGCGCGACGGCACGGCGCCCGGCAAGGGCTACGCCAAGCCCGAGGACAAGCCGCGCTTCGGCCATGTCCTGGCCCGGGCCCAGGCCTTGGCGCCGACGATGAAGAATGCTCGGGTCGAGGCCTTCGACGCCGGCCACCTGCTGCACTTGGAGCGCACGGAGCGGTTCAACGCCGCCGTTCTGGCCTTCCTCGGCGAAGGCCGGTAGAGCTTCCCTTCGAAGTTGAACGAAAGGGAAGTCGATGAAGACGTCGATGCCGATCCTGCTGGCCGCGGCCATGCTGGTCTCGCCCGCCGCGGCCCTGGCCGCGCCCAAGCCCATCCATGCCGACGGCATGACCGGTCCCGAGGTGGTCAAGTGGCTGCAGGACGCCGGCTACAAGGCCGAACTGCTCACCGACAAGACCGGCGACCCGCACATCAAGAGCGCCGCCAACGGCGTCAATTTCGACATCTACTTCTACGACTGCACCGCCAAGCCGCGCTGCAAGGCGATCCAGTTCTCGGCCGGTTTCGACATGAAGACCCCGCTCTCGGCCGGCAAGATCAACGAGTGGAACCGCGATAACCGCTATCTCAAGGCCTATATCGACGACGACGGCGACCCCTACGTCCAGTACGACGTCAACCTGAACGCCGGCCGCACGACCGACGTCCTGGACGACGACTTCGGCGTCTGGACCTCGATGATCGACGACTTCACCACCTTCATCGGCTGGTGACGCGACGGGGCGAGGGGGGTACATCCTCGCCCCATGATCCAAGCCGTTCCAAGCGTCATGGGCGTGGTCAACGTCACGCCCGACAGCTTCTCCGACGGCGGCCGGTTCTTCGATCCCGCCGCCGCCCTGTCCCACGCCCGCCAGCTGATCGACGACGGCGCGTCGATCCTCGACATCGGCGGCGAGAGCACGCGGCCCGGCGCTGATCCGGTGTCGGAGGCCGACGAGATCGCCCGCGTGGTTCCGCTGATCCGCGCCATCCGCGCCGAGAGCGACGTCGTCATCTCGATCGACACCATGAAGCCCCGCGTGGCCCGCGCCGCCGTCGAGGCCGGGGCTGGCATCTGGAACGACGTGGCCGCCTTGCGTTTCGCGCCCGACGCCCCCGAGGTCGCCGCCGAGCTCGGCTGCGAAGTGATCCTGATGCACATGCGCGGCGAGCCGGGCACCATGCAGGACGAGCCGCGCTATGACGACGTCGTCGCCGAGGTCGAGGCCTTCCTGCTGGCCCGGGCGCTGACCGCCATGGCCGCGGGCGTCGAGCGCGAGAAGATCTGGCTCGACCCCGGCATCGGTTTTGGCAAGACGCTGGAGCACAACCTGGCCCTGCTGGCCGCCCTGCCACGCTTCAACGCCCTGGGCTATCGCGTGCTGCTGGGCGCCAGCCGCAAGCGCTTCATCGCCGCCATCGACCCCCGCGCCCAGGACGCTCGCCACCGCCTGGGCGGCTCCCTGGCCGTCCACTTGCACGGCGCGGCCTGCGGCGTGGAGGCCGTGCGCGTCCACGACGTGCGCGAGATGAGCCAGGCTCTAGCGGTGTGGAAGGCGATCGCGGCGGCGGGGTGACCCTGGGTGTTCACGGCCCGTAGTCGGCGGCCCTGGACGGGATGACCCGGTAGGCGCCGTCCACGACCTCCATGTGTTCGGGCAGCGGGATCACGCCGTCCATGACGGGAAGGGTCTTGGCCTCGGGCCAGCGAACGCGAATTTCGGCCAGCAGTCCCTCGCGCAGGCGGGTCGAGCGTGCCGCCGGTTCGCCCCGGACGAAAGTCAGCCAAGCGCGCCCGGGATGAAACAGGTCGCTGACGCGGATCTCCTGCACGTCGTCGTTGGCACCACGCCAGACGCCGACAAAGATCGTGCCCCGATCCTCCGGCGCTATGGCTTCGGTGTGGGGCAGGAAGTCGACCCACGCCGTCGTCACATCATCGACATGGATGCCGTCCTGTCCGTCAGCGGCCGCATGACGACGCAACATGGCCACGAGATCGTCGTGGTCCCTCCTGGTTTCCAGCGGGATCTCGATCGATGCGACGTTCTGAGCGCTCGCGGGCTGCTCGACCGGAGCGCAGCCGGCGACGAGCCATAGGGCGGCCGCAGTCCCGGCCATGCCGATCTTCACGTCGCGCCACGTCAACTTGATCTGGCCGGCGCGAGCGAGCGGACGGCTTGGAGGGGCGTCGTGAGGGCCGCTCAGCATGCGGCGTCCTTCTCATAGGCCGTGAGCGCCGCCGCCCATCCGGCCATGGCGCCGATCGCCGCCAGGCTGCCGGAGAAGAACCAGAACCCGGCACCGCGCTCCATGGAGGTGAGAAGCAGCAGCACGCCTGCCGTGACGACGAAGACCAGGATTGCGCCGAGAAGGGCGCCGGCCTTGGGCGAGCGGATGTTGAAAGCGTGCAGTACGGCCCAGCACGGCGCGCCGATCAGCACCACGCCGGTCATCCAGATCATCAGGCTGAACGGCGCCGACATCAGTCCGACGCCTAGCGCCCCGCTGATGCCGTCCGCTCGGCCGGTCATCAGGAATGGGATCGCGCCTATCACGGCCAGGGCCGTGCTGGTCAGCGCCGCGCCGACAAAGCCGCCGACGAACAGGGCGCTGATGACCTTGCCGGGATTGGTTCTGGAAGGTCGCACAGCGGGCTCCTTTGAATAAGTTATTCCTTAAATACCTCACTGCTAATTTGCAAGCGATTAGCGAACCGCTTAAATACCGACGCATGCAACGCGTGTTCGAAGCCCTGTCGTCGACGGTCCGGCGCAAGATCCTGGCCTATCTGGCCCATGCCGACCTGACGGCCGGGGAGATCGCGTCGCGCTTCGAGATCTCCAAGCCGGCGGTGTCGCAGCACCTGTCGATCCTGGAGGCGGCCGGCCTGGTGAAGAGCGAGAAGCGGGGCCAGTTCGTGCACTACAGCCTGGTGCGCGACAGCCTGGTCAACACGCTGAACGACTTCGTTCAGGAGGTCTGTCCGGTGTCCAGGCCGCTGAAAGCCGAAAGCGCGCGGATCAAGATCGACCGCGACGGCGAGTGACCGGCAACGACGTCGGCCGGCCGACGTTATAGGCTCCTCGAACCTTCGCTTTTCGGGGAGCCGTCATCATGATCCGTCCGCTGTTCGTCGCCGGCCTGGCCGTCCTGGCCCTGACCGCCTGCGAGAAGAAGACCGAGGCGCCCAAGCCGGCGCCGACGCCCGACAATCTGGCCCAGAGCCCGCCGCCGGCGACGCCGGCCGCGCCGGAGGCCAAGCAGATCGTCTACGCCTGCGCCGACGGCAGCGTGCTGAAGGCGACCTATCCCGACGACAAGACCGCCGTGGTCGACTACGGCGACAAGACCCGCACCCTGACCGTCGCCATGTCGGCCAGTGGCGCGCGCTATGTGGGCGAGGGCCTGCAATGGTGGACCAAGGGCATGACCGAGGGGATGGTCGCCCCGCTCAAGGACGGCGAGGACGTCGCCAGCGCCAAGCCGGTCGAGTGCATGGCGCCCGCGGATGCGGCCAAATAGGCGCTAGGGCTAGAGCAGCGTCCGCTGCGCCGGCTCGATGGTCTCGACCGGCGCGGCCTTGCCGCGGCGGCGTAGTTCGGTCTCGGCGCTGAACCGGATGTCGGGGTCGCGATCCTGGGCCAGCGCCCGCAGCGGCTCGTCGCCCAACTGGCTCCAGGCCTTGCCGCGCTCGGGACCCCTGGGCGCGCGCGGCAGCAGGCCCGGCTCGGCGCTCCAGGCCAGCAGTTGCTCCAGGGACGCCTCGTTGAGCATGTCGCGCAGGTGGTGGGCGGTCACATAGGCGTCGGGCATGGCGCGGTGCGCCGGCAGGCCGATCTCGTGGACCAGGCCCTCTGGCATGCGCTGGTAGCGCAGCATCTGGTTGGAGAAGCTGGAAAGGTGCGGCCAGAGCCGCAGGGCGCATTTCCATGTGCAGATCCACGCCGCCCCGCCGGCCAGGGCGGGCGTGCAGTAGCGCTGCTCGAACGAGGCGCGATGGGCCGCCAGGGCCGCCACGCCGCCTTCGGGGCGCAGGATGGCCGGCGCGGCGTCCTTCCAGAACGGCGCCTCGGCCACCTCGGCGTCGAGGATGTGGTGAACGGCCATGGTTTCCGGCGAGATCGGGCGGCCTGGATTGATCAGCAGCGCCCCGCGAGCCTCGTCCAGGCGCCAGGGCGCGCCGGGGTTATGGACGACGTCCTGCCAGCCGATCTCGCAGACGTCGTGCGGTCCGTTGCCGGCGGTCTCCAGATCGATGACGCGGATGCGTGTCATCACCCGAATATGGACCCGAGGCGAGGCGGGGCCAAACGACCCGGCGCCCAAATCTGTCAGCTGACTCGCAGGAAGGCCCGGCCGGCGGCGAAGTCGCCGACCTCGACATAGGCCCGGCGCACGATCTCCTGGCCGCCGCGGGCCTGGATTACGAACTCGATGGTGATCGCCTCGCGCGGGTCGAGCTGGGCGATGGCGTCGGCGGCTTCGCGCGGAAAGCGGAAGCTCATGCCTGTCTTGGCGCCGGTCGGCAGCAGGGTGGGGGCGGGGGCGGCGTCGCGGGTCTCGGGCGCGAACATGCGGCTGGCGGCGCGCGGGGCGGCGTTGGCGGCAAGGCCGCCGCCGGCGCGGGCCCTGAGGTAGGGACCCAGAGTGAGGCTCGGATCGCGCATGACCAGCCGCGCGGTGTAGGGGCGTGCGCCGTCGGCGAAGGTCGCCACGGCCAGCAGCTCGGTGTTGCGGCCGGCCAGGCCGAACACCAGCCGGTCGCCGCCGAAGCCGGCGGTCTGCGACAGGCGCCAGAACGGAATGGTCGCCGAGCTGGCGCGGTCGGCCTGCCAACTGGCGCGGTCGCCCGGATAGTTCATCCGTTGCAGCAGGGCGTAGCCTTCGAAGGCCTTGCGCACGCGATTGGCGGCGGTGGTCAGGTCCTTGGAGCCGCAGGGAACGGAGGCGGCCTTGGCGTGGGCGCGCTGCTGCACGCCGTTCAACTGGTCGACGCTGGCCCCGGCGCGCAGGGCCGCGCCCCGGGCCTGGGCCCTGCCGGCGTCGAGGGCGCCCGACAGCGAAGGGCTGAACAGGCCGCAGCGCGCGCCGGCGGCGCTCATCAGGCTGCGTTCGTAGAAGACGTCGGAGGGGGTGGCCATGGCCGTCTGGGCCGCGCCCATTGCGGCCGCGGCGACGAGCGTCGCCGCCAGGCGCCGCTTTCGCGGGGCGGAGGTCTTCACGGTGGCCATTTTCTCGTATTCTGCGAGAGAGGATGTTCGAGCGGACCTTAGCCGCTCCTGGTTGCGGTTCGGTTAGCGATGCTTCTTTCGACGGATCTTTGGGTGGGCGCGCTGATCCGCCGCGCCGAGCTGGGCGGGGCCTTCGCCATGGTGGTGCGCAAGGGCGACGCCAGGGCCGGCGCGGTTCTGGTCAAGGTGGTCGATCGCCGGGCCGGGACCGTGCGCCTCTACAGCGAGGCCACGCGCGGCGATGGCGAGCGGGTGTGGATGCAGCCCATCAAGTCGGACTTCGAACCGGACCTCGACGCCTATGCCGAGCGCGCGGCCCGCATCGATCCCGACGTCTGGGTGGTGGAGATCGAGGATCGCGAGGGGCGGCATTTCCTCACCGAAGCGGTCGAGGGCTGAGCGGCGCCCTGTCGCACGGCGTTCTTGCAACGATCCACAGCATTAACCCTGCCGCTAAACCAGACCGAAAGTAGAGCGCGGCAGGATGTCGCAGGTCTCTAAAGCAGCCCCCGTCATCCGCCCATGCTCTTCCTGATGAACGACGTCGTGCTCAGCCTGGACGCCGCCGAACTGTCGCCGCCGATGACGCGCGACCGTTTCGCCGCCCTGTCGCTGAACTTCGTCGCCGAGCTGGGCAAGGAGCTCTATGCCGAGGAGCCGCTGCTGCACCACAAGCAGGTGGAGAAGGCCAAGCGCCTGGCGGCCCTGATCATCGCCAAGGCGCCCGAGATCAACGCGGTGTTGTTCGTCGCGCCCGCGCGCGGCTGCCTGATAGAGCAGGTGCAGGTGCGCTACGCCCAGATCGGCCTGGAGGTCATGGGCGCGCTGCATCAACGTCAGAAGGCCGGCCAACTGACCAATCTCGAAGCCGATCGCCAGGTCTGGCGCCGGCTGGCGGCCTGACGTCGCCGGCGGCTTGCTACATCAGCAGGCCGGCCACGATGTTCAGGACGAGGGCGATCACCACCAGTCCGGCCAGCACCGTGCCCAGGCAGAGCGCGCTCTGCCCCAGCGGGCGCCGACGGATGTGGTCGCGAGGGTCTTCGGCCAGAGCCATGTCGTTTCCTCCGTCGCCCGTCGTTCTTCATGACGATCGTGTGCGACCAGGGCAGCATGATCCCAAAACCTCATGTTGTGTAGGGGCATTGATGCGGAGCGTCGCGGCGCCGCACTTTTCGGCTGCGACAGCCGTCTGGCGGCGCCTGGCGCGTCAATGCTTGATCGGCGGTGCGCGCGGCCTAAGGTTGCGGCGAAGCTGGGCTTTAGTTTGAGTGTGAGATGGGGATTTGGGGGATCAGGGGCGCGGCGCTGGCCGTCGCCCTGACGGCCGGCGTGCTGGGCGCCGGCCAGGTTTCGGCGCAGGACCTGGGGGCGATCGACGGCCTCGTGGTCAGGTCCGGCAAGGGCGGCAAGTGGATGCGGGCGGAAAGCCCCCGCTTCACCGTCTACAGCAACGGCGACGAGCGGGTGCTGCGTGAGTACGTCGCCAAGCTGGAGCTGTTCGACAGCCTGCTGCGGTTTCGGCACGGGCTGCCGATCAACGGGGTCCCGCCGCGCAAGCTGACGCTCTACCTCGTCGGCGACGTCGACGAGTTCAAGATCGTGTGGCCGACGGTCAATTCCGGCGTGCAGGGGTTCTACAAGGCCGACATCGACGAGATCTTCGCCATGGCCCTGCGCCAGCGTGCGGACGATCACGTGATCCAGCACGAGTACGTGCACCACTTCATGATGCAGTACTTCCCCTACGGCTATCCGTCCTGGCTGGTCGAGGGCTATGCCGAGTACTTCGGCTCGGTCGTCATCGACGGCGACAAGATCGAGCTTGGGCGCAACAAGACCCGCGGCGCGGACGTCGCCTATGGCCCCTGGGTGTCGATCGACAAGGTGCTGGGCAAGCGGCCGTCCGAACTGAAGGGCAGCGACAGCGCCGCGATGTTCTACGCCCAGGCCTGGCTGATGACGCACTACTTCATGAGCGACCCCGGCCGCTACAAGCAGCTGCTGGCCTACATGAAGGCCGTCGGCGACGGGGGCGACCCGGTCAAGTCGATGGAGACGATCACCGGCCTGACGGCCGAGCAATTGCAGGTGAAGCTGAAGGCCTACGGCAACTCGTCGGCCATTCCGTATCAGGTGCTGGCCGCGACCGACCTGCCGCCGCCCAAGATCGAGATCCTGCGCCTGTCGACGACGGCCGACGATCTGTTGCTGGCCGAGCTTTCGCTGCGCGCGGCCGGCCTGGAAGCGGGCGAGGAAGCCGAGGAGAAGCCGCAGGACGCGAAGCCGGGCAAGGAAGAGACCGACAAGGAGGCCAAGGCGCGGGCCGAGGCCGCCAAGGCCAGGGCCGAAGCCCGCGAGGTGCGCGACAAATGGCGCAAGAAGCTCCTGGCCGACGTGCGCGCCGCCGCCGTGCGCTATCCCGACCAGCGCCTGCCCAAGCTGGCCCTGGCGCGTGCGGAGCTGACCTTCGGCGACTTCGCCAAGGGGCTGGCGCTGGCCGACCAGTACGCCGCCGACTATCCGGAGGATCCGCTGGGCCTGGAGCTGGCGGGCCTGGCCCGGCTGCAGGCGGCCGAGAAGGATCCCGATCGCCGCAACGAGCTCTACAAGGCCGCCGGGGTCAGTTTCGGCAAGGCCTTCAGGCTGGACGACGGGCGCTACCAGACCCTCTACGGCTACGCCCGCAGCCGGACGGTCGAGGCCAACTATCCCAGCGAGAACGTGCTGAAGGTGCTCGACAAGGCCCACGAGCTGGCGCCCCAGGTCGAGACCATCACCTTGACCGAGGCCCGGGCGCTGATCATGCGGCGCGAGTACGCCGAGGCCGCGGCTCTGCTGCGTCCGGTAGCCGGAGATCCGCACAACCGCGATGCGGCCTCCTCGGCCCAGCGCCTGCTGCAGGAGATCGCCGACAAGCTGCCGGCCGCCGGTGAACGGCCGGCCGCGGCCGAGGCGGCCAAGTAGGGCCTCGTTCCTTCCCCCGGAGGACGGATCTGTCTTCCGGGGGCGACCACCCTGGCGCAAACCGGCGGTCCGGGCGCCCTCGATGGGGGCTTGCGCATCGCCCGCGTCTTTCGCAATTTCAACGTCAAATTGCGTCGGGGGCGATGGTCGTGGTTCGTGGAGTGGTTTTCGGCGTCGCGCTGGCGGCGACGCTGGGCGTATGCGGCTCGGCCTGGGCCCAGCCGACCGCGGTCTCGCCGGTCGCCGTCGTCGCGCCGGACCCGACCGGGCGCTGGATGCGGGCCGAGAGCGACCACTTCATCGTCTATTCCGAGCGCAGCGAGGTCATGCTGCGCCGCTACGTGGCGATGCTGGAAGACTTCGACGGCGTCCTGCGGGTGGTGCACGGCAAGACCAAGGCCGAGACGCCGCGCAAGCTGCCGCTCTATCTGCTGGAGGACAATCGCCAGCTGCAGCGGATGATGCCGGGCAGTCCCGAGAGCCGTCGCGGGGTCTATGTGCGGCCGGTGGAGGACATCTTCGCCGTGGCCGTCCGCGCCGACACCAGCAAGTACGACAAGAACAACGGCGACGACGTCGTGCTGCACGAATACGTGCACCACTTCATGATGCAGTACTTCCCCGACAGCTATCCGGGCTGGCTGGTCGAGGGGCTGGCCGAGTACTACATGACCATCGACCTGCAGCCCAAGCGCGTGCAGATCGGCGACTATAACCGCTCGCGCGCCTACTCGCTGCTCGAGGGCGAGTGGATCCCGGTCACCACCCTGCTGTCCAAGCGGGTGACGCAGCTGCCCAAGGACGAGGTCTCGGCCTTCTACGCCCAGTCCTGGCTACTGACGCACTACATCTGGAGCGACAAGGAGCGGAAGGCCAAGCTGGACGACTATCTGGACCTGCTGCACAAACGCGGCGACCCGATGGCCAGCTGGACCAAGATCTACGGCCAGGACGCGCCGGCGCTGGAGAAGGCGCTCAAGGACTACGTCAAGCAGAACAAGCTGGCCGGGCGGGTGCTGACCCGCCCCGAGCCGCCGACGCCCGCTCTGACGATCACCCGCATGCCGGCCGGGGCCGACGACCTGCTGCTGGAGGTCCAGCGCCTGAAGCTGGGCGTGCCCAAGGACGACGCTCCCGAACTGCTGGAGAAGGTGCGCCGCGCCGCCGCCAAGCGCCCGAAGGAGTACTACAGCCGCCTGGCGCTGGCCCGGGCCGAGTGCAAGATCGGCGACCGCGACAAGGGCGAGGCGCTGCTGAAGGCCTTGCTGGAGGAGCGCCCGACCGATCTGGAGGCGCTGCAGGTGATGGCCTACAGCCGCCTGGAGACGGCCCGGCGGCTGGCCCGCGACCCGGCCCAGCGCGAGAAGGCCAAGGCCATCTACGCCGACGCGGCCACCTATCTCGGCCGCGCCCACAAGGTTGATCCCGACAACTACCTGACGCTCTACGGCTATGCCGAGGCCAAGTCGCTGGACAAGGAGCCCAGCGAGAACACGCTGAACGTCGTCTTCCGGGCGGCGAGCATCGCGCCGCAGAACTTCCCCATCCGGATGAACGCCGCGCGGCTGTTCATCCGGGCCAAGCAGTACGAGCTGGCGCGCGAGCTGCTGACGCCCGTGGCCGGCGATCCGCACGGCGGCGGCATGTCGCGACAGGCTACCCAGATGCTGGCCCGGATGGAGGGCAAGGCCGACGGCGAGGCCCTGGGGGCCTCGGCCGGCGACGCCGCCGCGCCGGCTCAGGCTTCGGCGGAAGGTGACAAGGACGCGCCGGGCGGGTAACTGCGCGGGATGAGCACCTCTCCCGCCGCTGAAGCCGCCCGTCGGCGCACCTTCGCCATCATCAGCCACCCGGACGCCGGCAAGACGACGCTGACGGAAAACCTGCTGCTGGCCGGCGGGGCGATCCGGGCGGCCGGCGCCGTGCGTGCGCGCGGCCAGGCCCGCCGCACCCAGTCGGACTGGATGAAGATCGAACGCGAGCGCGGCATCTCGGTCAGCGCCTCGGTGATGACGTTCGACCACGACGGCCTGATGTTCAACCTGCTGGACACCCCCGGCCACGAGGACTTCTCGGAAGACACCTACCGCACCCTGACCGCCGCCGACGCGGCCGTCATGGTGCTGGACGCCGCCAAGGGCATCGAGCCCCAGACGCTGAAGCTGTTCGAGGTGTGCCGCCTGCGCGACATCCCGATCATCACCTTCATCAACAAGATGGACCGCGAGGCCCAGGATCCGTTCGAGCTGCTGGACGAGGTGTCGTCCAAGCTGGCCCTGGATCCGGCGCCGCTGTTCTGGCCCGCCGGCTCGGGCGGTCGCTTCAAGGGCATGCTGGACCTGCGCAGCCAGCAGTTCATCCCCTACGCCAAGAAGAGCTCGACCGACGAGGAGGGCCACCCCGACGCCGTCGCCTTCAACGGCAACGCCATCGTCCAGTATCTCGAGCCCGACGAGCGCGCCGAGCTGGAGGAGAACGCCATGCTGGTCACCGAGGCCGGCAAGCCGTTCGACGTGCAGTCGTTCCTGGAAGGCCACATGACGCCGGTGTTCTTCGGCTCGGCCCTGCGCCACTTCGGCGTCGACCAGCTGCTGGCCGGCATCGGCGCCTACGCCCCCGCGCCCAAGCCGGCCAAGGCCAGCAAGGCCGGGGCCGAGACCCACGTCGCCCCCGGCGACGGCGAGGTCTCGGGCTTCGTCTTCAAGGTCCAGGCCAACATGGACCCCAATCACCGCGACCGGATCGCCTTCCTGCGCCTGACCAGCGGCCGCTTCACGCGCGGCATGAAGCTGAAGGCCCAGAACACCGGCAAGGCCATGAGCGTCAACGCGCCGATCATGTTCTTCGCCTCCGACCGCGAACTGGCCGAGGACGCCTTCGCCGGCGACGTCATCGGTATTCCCAACCACGGCGTGCTGCGGGTGGGCGACAGCCTGTCGGAGACCGGCGCCCTGCGCTTTGCGGGCCTGCCCAACTTCGCCCCTGAAATCCTGCGCCGCGTGCGCGTGAAGGATCCGCTGAAGGCCAAGCACCTGAAGAAGGCGCTGGAAGGCCTGGCCGAGGAGGGCGTCACCCAGCTGTTCCGTCCGATGATCGGCAGCGACTTCATCGTCGGCGCCGTCGGCCAGCTGCAGTTCGAGGTCATGGCCGACCGCCTGAGCAACGAGTACCAGCTGGACGTGATCTTCGAGGCCAGCCCCTACGCCGAGGCCCGCTGGCTGGTCGGCGAGCGCGCCGACGTCGAGGATTTCGAGAACAAGCACAAGTCGGCCATGGGCCGCGACATCGACGAGCAGCCGGTGTTCCTGGGCAAGAGCGCCTGGGAGATCGGCTATGTCGCCGAGCGCTACCCGAAGGTGCGCTTCGAGCGGACCAAGGAACGGGGCTGAGCCCAAAAGAAAAGGCCGGGAGCGATCCCGGCCTTTTCCATGTTCGCTTCAGAGCGGCGCTTACGACTTCAGCTTGGTCAGCTTCATCTTGCCGGCGCCTTCGAACTTCAGCTTGTCGGAGGGCGACAGGTTCGGGCGGCCGACCATGACGCCCATGTTGAGCGAGCCCTGGACGTAATAGACCTCGCCCTCGTCGATCTCGACGGGCAGCACGTCCTTGACCTCGGAGTGCACGACGTACTCGTGCGCGCCCGGGGCGACGTCGATGATGAAGTAGCTGCCGTTGCTCAGCTTGCCGAGCTCGGTCTCGCCTTCGCGGACCTTGAAGCTGACGGCGGCGCCGACGAACTTGCCCGGACGGAAGAAGACGATCTGGCCCTTGCCCTGGGCCGGCGTGCCGAGGACGGCGTCGGCGGTCACGACGGCCGGCGCGGCGGCCGGGGTTTCGGTCGGCGTCGCAGCGGCCGCCGGGGCTTCGGCCGGAGCCGGAGCGGGCTGCTCGGCCGGAGCGGCGGCCGGCGCCTCGGCCGCGGCGGGAGCCGGGGTCTGGGCCGGAGCGGCGGCGTCCTGCGCCAGCGCCGCGCCGGCGCTCAGGGTCAGGGCGGCGAAAACGACGCCGGCGTACTTGATGCTCATTGGATGGAAGCCTTTTCCTGGGTGTCCTTGACGGGAACTGGAGCGGGAGCGGCGGCCGTGGCGGCGCCGGCCGCGGGGTAGGGCGCGGCGAGCTTGGCCTGGGCGCGGGTGTTGGGCGGGATGACGACCTCGCCGCCCTCGACGAAGATGGCCAAGGGGCCGGCCACGAAGGCCACGGCCATGGCGGCGTTGGTGTTGTTGTTCCCGGACGAGCCGAACTTCAGGCTGCGCAGCGGCACCTGCACGCCGTCGACCACCAGATAGCGGGCGGCCAGCAGCAGTTCGCCGGGCCGGCCGGCCATCTTGGAGTGGTCGGCGTGGACGACCTCGCCTTCGCCCGCGAGGCCGGCGGGCAGGATCACCTTGCCGTCTAGGACCACGTCCTCGGCCAGGCGAATGGGAAAGCGCTCGCCGCGCTTGACGGTGTCCGAGCGCATCGAGCGGCCGATTTCGATCTGGACGATGCTGCCGGCGGGCAGGACGCCAGCCGCAGGAGCCGCAGGAGCCGCAGGAGCCGCAGGAGCCGCAGGCGACTCGGCCGTCTGGGCGGCGACCGGCGCGGCGGCCGCCATCAGGGCCAGCATTGCCAAGCCCGCATAGATTGAACGCATGACGACTAATCCCCCTTAAGGCTGCATAGCTTGACTATTCAGTTTCGGCAATCGTCGTTCTTCGCGTCGGCTAAAGGGCCTTGCAGCGGCTCGAACATGCGGGCGCGAGCAGTCGCGCGAACCGGCGTGGCCGGCGGCTCGCGACGTCCCCTCCCGTACCGACAAGGGTGAGATTACGTTCGTAATTTATTGCAGGTCAAGCCCGCGCGTTCACGCCTTCCGCAGGCCGTAGTCCCGCGCCATCTGGCGATAGAGCTCCATGAAGGCGTTGGCGTCGTAGCGGCCGCCGTGCTCGGTCTTTTCGGGATGGGGCGGCGGCGCGCCGGCGATTTGGGCGCCGGGGGCCTCGGCGGCGTTGATGCCCTGAGACAGCAGGTTGGGGCGCGGGCCCTCGCCGGCGTTCTTGCCGTCCTGGTCGAAGATCGCCTCCTGGTGGCGGGTGGGCTCCCAGATGAACGTGCCCCAGCCGCGCTGGCCGGGCGCGTCGAACACCAGGTCGTTCACATAGCGCTTCCGGCTGGAATATTCGGCCACGTAGAAGCCGTGGTCGCGGTAGCGCTCGCCGAAGCGGGCGAAGGTGTTGGCCCAGTCGCCCTCGGCGGCCTGCTGGTAGCAGGAGAAGCCGGTGGCGTCGAAGCGCACGCCGCGCGAAAGCAGGCTGTCCATCCAGTGGCTGACGATCGTCCAGTGACGGCCCAGGTGATTGTGCAGGCTGGTCTTCACGCCGGGCACGGTCTCGCGCGAGGCGTCCAGACCCGCGCTCAGCAGCCTGGCCAGCTTGTCGAAGCCGCCGGCGTCGGGGACGCTCATGTGCACAGCGTCGGTGGCAGGGTTGCCGGTGGCGACGGGCAGGGGCACGCGGCCGTCGGGCCACAGCATGCCGAAGGTGATTTCGTTGCCGATCACCACCATGTCGGGCTTGGCGCCCGCCCTGACCAGCGCGCCCAGCACCTGGCGGGTATGGTCGTCGACCGCCTTGACCAGGGCGTCGAACGAAAGGTCCTTCCAGGCGGCGGGCTTGCCCTGCTTCTGCGGGTCGGCCCAGGTGTCGCTGTAGTGGAAGCTGATCGTCAGGTGCATGCCGGCCGCCTTGATCCGCTTAGCCATGGCGACGGTCTGGGCCAGGCCCGCCCACGGGTCGGTCTTGCGCCGCGCGGAGTAGCCGTTCTCGGGATTGACGAAGACGCGGATCTTGATGGCGTTGAAGCCGGCGTCGCCCAGGATGGCCAGGATGTCCTGTCGGCGGCCGCCCGCGAAGAACTGCGCGCCGTCGGCCTCGTCCTGAGGGATCCAGGTGACGTCGGCGCCCAGCAGGAACGGGCCGGGGCGCTGTCCTGGCGTGCCGGCCAGCGCCATGGGGGCGACCGAGAGCAGGGGCAGGGCGCTCAGGCCCGCGACGAAGGCGCGGCGGTCGAGGGTCATGGGTGGCTTCCTCCATGGACCGCTGCGCACGGTCTCATTATTTGAGATATTGTTTCAATATGTATCCTAGCGGCAATGCGCGCCAAAAGGGAAGGGGCGCGGTCGGGCTGGCGGCGGCCTCGCCAGCCGCTATAGGAGGGACGACCTGTAATCGGAGCCGTTCCCGCATGACCCGCCAGCTCGCCATCGGCCTCGTGGCCCACGACGACAAGAAGGCCGACCTGGTGGCCTGGGCCAAGGCGAACGCGGAGTTCCTGGAAAGGAACATCCTCTACGGCACCGGCACCACCGGCGGGCGCGTGCTGGAGGCCCTGCCGCAGCTGCAGCTGACCCGCCTGAAGAGCGGTCCTTTGGGCGGCGACCAGCAGCTGGGCGCGATGATCGCCGAGGGGCGCCTGGATATCCTGATCTTCTTCGTCGACCCGCTGTCGCCCCAGCCGCACGACGTCGACGTCAAGGCGCTGATCCGCCTGGCGACGCTGGCCGACATCCCGTTCGCCTGCAATCCGGCCACGGCGACGCTGGTGGTTCGGGGGCTGGGGTAGAAAAATCCTCCCCCTGAAGGGGGAGGTGGCCCGGAGGGCCGGAGGGGGAAGTCCCTTCCCATGATGAGGCGGTCGCTGGCCCACAGGCCAAGTACCCCTCCGTCAGCTTCGCTGACACCTCCCCCTTCAGGGGGAGGGAAGCTACCCCGGAAACTTCATCAGGTTCGGCTTGGGGATCGCGGCCTTGAAGCTGCCGCGGCTCTTGGACGTGTCGAGGCCGAACTCGGCCCAGGCGGCGAGGAAGCCGGTCGCGGGCGCGGTCTGGGCAAGCGGGACCAGGTTCAGCGAGGATCGCGCGGCCACCAGGGCGCGGGCCGCGGCCCAGGCCTCGGGCTCGGCCGTGGCGTAGGCGCCGTCACTGGCGACCAGTTCGCCGGCCAGGGCCGGGTCGGCGAAACGCAGCGTGACCGACGTGTCCGCCGGCAGGTCCGACAGGCTGGTCAGCGCCTCGATCAGCGCCGACAGGCTCATCTTGGCCAGCGACGTACGGCGCTCGCCGCCGGCGGCGCCCTTGATCGCGGCCGCGCCCGACTCACCGTCCAGCTTCCGTACGAACGCCCAGCCGCCATAGCCGGGATCCTGCTTGCAGAGGGCGGCGGTCCAGAGGGTCACGGCGGGGCTGGTCATGCCCGCTTCCTAGCGTCTTGCGCGCCGATCCGCCATCCGTCCGGTTACGAACATGAACAAAGTGTAAACAAGGTCCTAAATCTTAGAGTTAACGTCATTTTCATATGAGTGAACGATGTTATAAATTGTGCGATCGCACCTTCCGCCAGTTGTGCCCGAGCGAAGCAAAAAGCGTGCCAAAATGGATCAAAATCGCCGGTTTTCCGGCTCGCGAGGCGATCAAAGTTAATGTGATCTGAATATTCGTGGTTAACAGACGATTCATACCCGTTAACCCCTTGTTAAGAGCGTTGGCTCCGGTTTTGCTGATCTTGCGTCAAATCCATCCCGGCCGTGCCGAGGTGGGACGATCCGGGTGCGGAGTACGCGAGCGATGTTCGAATTCGTGGGGCGCGATCTGAAGCGGCTGCTGGGCGTCGAGGGCCAGGGACGGGTGTCCCATGCCGCGGCGCATCGCGAGGGCCTGACCGGCGGCGACACCGCGCTGCTGGAACTGATGGACCTGCGCCTGCTGACCAACGAAGCCCGCGCCGCCGACGTCGCCGCCGGCCGCATCGGCTGCAAGGACCGCGCGGTGCGCCTGCTGGAGGCCGCCGTGGTCTGGCGCGAGGTCGCCCGCCGCACCGGCGACGCCGCTGCCCTGCGCAAGGGCGCGGCCCAGGCCGAAGCCGCCGCCAAGCTGGCCGACGCCGAGCGCAAGGCCGATCTGGTCTGCGCCGCGCGCTGTGAGCAGGCCGTGCTGGCCATGCTGGGCGCCGAACTGTTCGGCGACGAGGGCCTGCACGCCGCCGCCGGCGCGACCCTGTCGCTGGCCAAGAACACGCACGGTCCGCACGCCGCCCTGGCCGCCAGCCTGCTGGCCGCCGTCGACGGCCGCATGGCGCTTTCGGAAAACGACATCGACCGCGCCCTGGCCGCGGCCCAGGCCTTCGAGGCCCCGCTGGCGACGCTGGCCGGAGAGCGCGGCGTCAAGGCCGGCGGCGCTCGCCTGCAACTGGCCGAACAGCGCGCGGCCCGCATCGACCTGCTGCTGGCCTGCGCGGTCCACCTGAAGGATCGGGCGCTCGTCGAGGTCGCCCTGTCGGAAGCCCGCACGGCGCTGGCGGCCCTGGATCCCGATTTCGAACCGCTGACCTGGTCGCGCCTGGAACTGCTGCGCGCCGAGGCGCTGGCGCGGCTGGGCGACTATGACGGCGAGCTTTCGCTGATCGCCGACGCCGTCGAGGCGGCGACTCAGGCCCTCGAACCGCTCGACCCCGGCCACAGCCCGCTGGACTGGGCCCGCGCCCAGGCCTCGCTGGGCGAGACGCTGCAGGCCATGGGCGAGGCGACGACGTCCGAGCGCTGCTTCGAGCAGGCCGTCACCTGCTACGACCGCGCCACCCACATCGTGAAGGTGCAGCCGGCGCTGACCCTGCGCGCCGCCGTGGCCAACAACCGGGCCCTCAGCCTGGCGCGCTGCGCGGAGCTGACTGCCGACCTCGCCGTGCTCGACGCCGCCGAACTAGCCTTCAAGGCCGAACTGGCCGAGCAGCCGGGCGCGCGCGATCCGGCCGGCTGGGCCGTGGCCCAAATGAATCTCGCTCGTCTCTACGAGGCCCGGGTCGAGATCACCGGTCGCGACGACGGCCGCCTCGACCGCGCCGCCACCGCCCTGGCCGTGGCCTTCGACGTCTTCGCCGAACTGGGCCTGCGGTCGCTGACCGACATGGCGGCCCAGGGGTTGCAACGGATCAAGCAGGCGAACGCCGCCTGACCCGAAATGAAACGCGGACGCCCTGACGGGACATCCGACAAGACCATAGGGATGATACAGTGATCGCTTCGTTCGTTCTCGCCGCCGCCGTCACCACCGCCGCTCCGGTCATGCCGGCCGAGCCGCAGGCCCGCGTGGTCCAGGTGGCGCAACCGCGCGAAGCCGTCGCCCTGCTCAGCTGCATGGTGAAGTCGAACGGCGGCCTTTCCGACTGCAGCGTCCAGGCCGAAAGCCCCCGCGACCTGGGCGTCGGCGACGCCGCCCTGCAGATGGCCTCGCAGATCCAGGTCGACCTGCTGGGCCCGGACGGCAAGAGCCGCGCCGGCTCGTTCATCGACGTGCCGATCCGCATCCGCATCCGCTAATCGCAAGGCCGTCGAGACCAGAAAGGGCGCGTCGCCGTCAGGCGGCCGCGCCCTTCGTCTCGCCGCGCGCCGTCAGCCAGTACATTACGGGCGTCGCCACCCGCGACAGGACCGTCGAGGTCACCAGGCCGCCGATGATGGCGATGGCCAGCGGCGAATAGAGGCCCGAGCGTTCGAGGGCCAGCGGCAGCAGGCCGCCGATCGCCGTCGCCGAGGTCAGCAGCACCGGCAGGAAGCGCACCTCGCCGGCCTTCTCGATGGCGTCGTGCAGGTTCATCCCCTCGCGGCGCAGTTGCTCGGTGAAGTCGACCAGCAGGATCGAGTTCTTGATCTCGATGCCGATGAGGGCGATCAGGCCGATGGTCGCCGTGAACGACAGGGAATTGCCGGTCAGCCACAGGGCGGCCGCCGCGCCGAAGATCCCGAACGGGATGATGCCGGCCACGACCAGCGCGGTCTTGAACTTGCGGAACTCCAGGACCAGCACCGCCAGGATCCCGAACACCGCCACCATCACGGCGGCTCCCAGGCCCGCGAAGCTTTCCGACTGGGCCTCGGCCTGGCCGCCCAGGCTGAGCGCGTAGCCCGGCGGCATGGGCAGCTCCTTATCGAGCCGCGCCAGGACGTCCTTGGTGACGTTGTCGGTCAGGTAGCCGGTGCGGACGAAGGCGGTGACGGTCACCGTCCGCTCGCGGTCGAAGCGGTCGATGCGGGCGGGGCTGGACCTGAGGCTCGGCGTGGCGATGGCCGACAGCGGGGCGGCCTCGCCGTCAGCGGTCGGCACATAGACGCCCGACAGGGCCGACAGGGCGTTGCGGTCGGCGCCGTCCACCTGGCTCATCGGCAGGCGCACCTTGACGGCGTAGTCGTCGCCGTCGGGGTCGCGGAAGCGGCCGGTCTCTTCGCCCGACAGCGCCAGGCGGGCCACGCGCCGGGCCGCGCCCGCCGGCACGCCCATGGCGGCGGCCTTGGCCTCGTCGATGCCGAGATCCAGGTCGGTGCGATCTAGGCGCACGGGGTTGCCGACGTCGCGCGTGCCCGGCGTGCTCTTCAGGATCGCCTCGGCGCGCACGGCCAGGGCTTTGAGCACCTCCAGATTGCGACCGGTGATGCGCACGGCCACCGGCGCCTCGATCGGCGGGCCGTTCTCGAACACCTCGACGCTGATCCGCGCGCCGGGATAGCGGGCGAAGTCGGCGCGCAGGCGGTCGAGTAGTTCCTCGCTCTTGCCGGGCTCCCAGCGCTTGAGGCTGACGAACATCTCGCCATAGGTCACCGCGCTTTCGCGCTGGGACTGGTTGTAGAACACCTGCGGATTGCCGCGCCCCAGGTTGGCGGCGCGCCAGACGATGTCGGGCTCCTTGGCCAGGCGCTGGTCGACATAGCGCAAAGCCTGGTCGGTGCGGGCCAGGGACGAGCCGTCGGGCGTGGTCACGCGGACCAGGAACTGCGGCGTCTCGGCGGCGGGGAACAGGCTGGAGCCGGCCGCCTGCAGCATCGGAGCCGCCGTGGCGCACAGGGCCAGCATCAGGCCCAGCGCCAGCCATGGCCGCGCCAGGGCGTGGTGCAGCACGGGGCGGTAGACGGTGTGGATCACGCGGTTGACCGCCTGCAGCAGGCGGTTGCCCTCGGGATCGGAATGCTTGTCCAGCACCCGGCTGGCCAGGAACGGGATGATGGTCAGCGACACGAAGAGCGAGGCACCCACCGTGCACAGCACCGTCACCGGCAGCGAGCGGATGTAGGCCCCCGATCCGGCCGGCAAGGCCATCAGCGGCAGGAAGGCCAGCATCAGGGTGGCCGTACAGCCGATCACCGCCAGGGCGATCTGGCCCGCGCCGTTGATCGCCGCGGCCGTGCGTTCCTCGCCCTCGCGGATCCGGCGGGCGATGTTCTCGGTGATGACGATGCTGTCGTCGACCAGCAGCCCCAGCGCCAGCACGAAGCCGGCGATCGACAGCTGGTTCAGCGTGAAGCCGAAGGCCTGGATCAGCGACAGGCCGATCAGCAGCGAAAGCGGGATCGACACCATCACCACCAGGCCCGCGCGCGGACCCAGCGGCAGGAGGGTGATCAGCACCAGCAGCAAGGCCAGGCCGAAATCGCGCAGCAGGTTGTGCAGCCGGTGCTCGACGTTGCGGGCCTGCACGAAACCGCGGTCGAGCTTCACCCCGGCGGGCAGCGCCTTCTCGTAGTCGTCGAGCACCGCCTCGACGGCCTTGGTGATCTTGCCGACGTCCTGGCCGTCCTTCTGGGTGACGGCGATGAACACCGCCCGCTTGCCGTCGAACCGGGTGACGTGGGTCGGCTCTTCCTGGGCCCAGGCCACGTCGGCGACGTCGCGCACACGCACCACCTGGCCGCCGGCCGAGCGGACAGGGGTGTCCTTGACGGCGTCCAGCGAGCGGAAGGCCCCGCCGGACTTGACGTTGAAGCGCCGGGCGCCGGCCTGGACCGCGCCGATCGGCGCCTCGGCTCCGGCCGCGCTCAGGGCGTCGGCGACGCTGGAGGCAGGCAGCTTGAGAGCCGAAAGCCGGGCCAGGTCGAGCGACACACGCACTTCGGAGGCCGGCGCGCCGTAATAGCGGGTCTGGCGCACGCCCGGCACGCGATCCAGGCGCTCGGACAGGCGATCGGCCGCCTTCTCCAGGCGGCGCATCGGCAGGCTGTCGCTGACCAGGGCGACCTGGACGATGGCGACCTCGGTGGTGCGAACCCGCTCGATGTCCAGCCGCTGCAGGCCGGCCGGCAGGCTGCCGCGGATGGCGTTCACCTCGCGAACCACCTGGTCGAACTTGCGCTCGGGATCGACGTCCCAGGTGAAGAACACCCGCACGACGGCCGCGCCGTCGAGGCTGGTGCTCTCGACCTTGTCGATGCTGTCCAGGCCGTAGACCGCCGTTTCGATCGGGTCGGCGACCAGTTGCTCCATCTCGGCCGGCTCGGCCCCGGGCAGCACGGCGCGGATCAGCACGATCGGGATGGGGAAGTGCGGGTCCTCCGACCGGGGCACGGTCATCAGGGCGTTGACGCCCAGCATGACCAGCAGGCCGAAGGCGACGATGGTGAACTGCCAGCGCTTTACCGCGAAGGCGGCCAGGTTGAAGTTCATTGGCCGGCGACCTTGCGGGCGGGGGCGGCCAGGGCGCGCGGGTCGACCACGGCGACCCTCTCGCCGTCGGAGACGAAGCCGGCCCCGGCCGTGACCACGCGCGCGCCGGCCGCCAAGCCCGCCACCAGGGCGTCGTCGCCGTCGAAGCCGCCGAAGCGGACATTGGTGCGGCGCGCCACCGCGCCGTCCAGACGCAGTACGGCGGCCTTGTCGCCCGAGGCTTCCAGCAGGGCCTCGGCCGGGATGCGGACGAACTCGGTGCGGGCGGCGGCTTCCGCGGCCGGGGCCTGCAGGCGGGCGGCGGCGATCTGGCCGCTCTTCAGTTCGGGTGGAGCCTGGATCTCGATCTCGACCGTCACCGCGCCGGTGCGCGCGTCGGCGGCCTGGCCTAGGCGCGTGACGACGCCGGTCAGGGTCTGGCCAGGCAGTGCGTCGGCGGTGACGGCGGCGCTCGACCCCACCTTCACCCGCGCCGCATCGCGGGCGGGCAGGGGCAGGCGAAGCACCAGAGGGCTCGACAGGTCGGCCACGGTCAGCACCGTCTGGCCGGCGGCCACCACCTCGCCGGCCTGGGCCGTGCGGGCCAGCACCACGCCGGAGACGGGCGAGGCGAGGGCGGCCCAGCGCCGGTCGAAGGCCGCGCCCGCATGGGCGGCCTGGGCCGCCTTCAGCGCGCTCTCGGCGTCGTCCAGCCGGGCCTTGGCCACGAAGCCGCTCGCATAGAGCTTGCGGGCGCGGTCGGCGTCGCGGCGGGCCCGCTCTAGGTCGGCGGCGGCCTGGGTCTGGCGGGCGTCGACGCCGGCCGGATCGATGGCGGCCAGGGCCTGTCCGGCGCGGACCGAATCGCCCGCCTCGACGCTCATGCGGGTCAGCACGCCGGGAATGCGGAACGACAGCGCCATCTCGCGGCGGCGCTGCAGCGTGCCCGAGGCGGTCAGTTCCGAGGCGGTTCCGGGCGCGCCGACGGTGACGGCCTCGACGGCGGGCGGCGGCGCGGCCTGGGGCGTGTCGGCCTTGCCGCCGCAGGCCGCCAGCATCAGGCCCGCCGCGGTCGCCAGCGCCGTCAGCAGCAACACGCCTCCGTATCCAGCACGCGCGCCGTCCATTGCCCTCGCCCTCGTCATCGATCGGTGATAAGTTATCACTGATCGATTATTGTGGGTTGTCAAGACGGGCCGAACACGGAAAGGAGGGACGATGACCGCGCTTAAAGTCCGTTCCCCCCGCAAGCCCAAGGGCCAGGGCGCCGAGCGTCGCGAGGAGATCCTGGATGCGGCGCTGAAGCTGTTCAGCGCCAAGGGGCTGCACACGGTCTCGACGCGGCAGATCGCCGAGGCGGTCGGCATCTCGCAGCCGGCGCTCTACGCCTATTTCGCCACCAAGGACGACATCACCGCCGAGCTGTGCATCCGCGCCTTCGCCATTCTGGTCGAGCGCATGGAGGCGGCGCGGGCCGACTTCATCCCGACGACCCAGTGCTTCGAGAAGGCCCTGCGGGTCTATGTCGACTTCGGCCTGCAGAACCCCGACGCCTACCGCGTGGCCTTCATGGTCGAGAAGGGTCTGGACGGGACCTACAAGGAACGGGTCGGCGACCGGCCGATGATGGCCGGCATCGGCGCCTTCCAGCGTTTCGCTGAGATCGTGGCCGAGATGCGCGACGCGGGCCTGACCCATGACGACGACGTCCAGCGCATGACCCAGACCCTGTGGGCGGGGCTGCACGGCCTGGTGTCGCTGCTGATCGCTCGCCCCGACTTCCCGTGGGTGGAGCGCGAGGTGCTGATCGCCTGCCACATCTCGCTGTTGCGGCGCGGGGTGCTGAAGGGCGTGGGATGAAGGACGTCCGTTGAACTGACGGCGTCGCGGGCCTACATCCGCGCCTCGCATTCCCCAGACGAAAGACGCCGCCCATGGCCAAGCTGCAGCCCCTGGAAACCTTCTCCCTGCAGGA
>PJUK01000216.1_pt1 | contig 27939 bp, 24 predicted proteins | sample 1512211 | NCBI WGS metagenome assembly PJUK01 (sample SAMN08177668, study PRJNA422409) | Feces metagenome, whole genome shotgun sequencing project.
AAATACCGCCAACTCAATTAGAGTCAAATAATGCAAAAGTCATCACGAATACAGGATCCCAGCTCAATTGTCGAATTGCTTTTAAGCAGCCGATTGATCAAAAAGCTAAAAAGATGGATGCAATTGTGAGTGCTTCAAGTGATGCCATGACTCAAATTATTAATACGGTTTCTTCTTCAATTGTGGCATTAGATTCAAATAAAAAATCGGTTATTAACAATAGATTTTGTATGTAAGTAAGTTTTAAAGCACTTGGAATTGATTCTGAATACAGATACAGCACTAAAGAAATAGATATTTTCCAAAGTGCTGTATAAAATTTAATTAACTTTTTATCATTTAATTTTTTTGAAAGTGTGTCTATCGTAAGAAAATATTTTTTAAAATTTCTATTTAAAAATATTCATAAATAATTATTTATAAATAATAAAAATCATTGAAGAAACTTCATGTAGCTTACGAAAACTCTTTAAATTCACCTAATCCGCTTAAACCTTGTGTAATAAAAGCTACATGGTGTGAAATTACTCGTTCCATCGGTATTTCTGGATTATTAACCCACCATTGTCCCAGATGTTCACCTACAGCAAAAATAGCGTGAGAAAAAGCTTCTATGCGTTCATGATCAGAATTATCAAAATTCGACTCTATTAAATTGATCATGAGGTTAATAGTTTTTTTACTCAAAGCTCTAAGTTCTTGACCAAGATCTCCGAGCATACCTGCTGATGTACTATTAAAAAGTACTAACCAACGTTTTGGGTTTTCTTTAATAATACTGAAATATAAATATGCAGCCCGCTCAATTAAATCAAGAGGCGCATCATTACTTTCCCATATTTTTGATAGTCTAGCTTCATACTCTTCTCTTACTCGCTTTACACAGGCAAGAAATAAACGATCTTTAGAGCCATAATATTCATAAATCATTGGTCGGCTCACTCCTGCTGCTAAGCGAACACTTTCAACTGTAGTTATCTCATACCCCAACTCGATGAACTGTTGTTCAGCAATATCTAAAATCTGTTGTTCACGAAGTACTTTGGGAACTCTACCATGTTTAAAACCAGCAATTTTGTTCAAAAAATTATGTTCCTTTTTATCAAATATATCTAAATATAACACAGACAAAGTTGATTATGTAGATTACATTGTGTATGTTACACACTGTACCCTACAAAGTGTAGGTAGCTCATTAGGATTATGTTCTAGGAAGTTATTAATATGTTAAATGGATCTCCGCGTCGTGTAGCTATTGTTGGTTCTTGCAGAATACCATTTGCTCGATCTAATACTATTTATTCAGACTTAAATAATGCAGCTATGCTAACTGATACATTGAAAGGATTAGTGAAGAAATTCCAACTTGAAAACGTTAAGTTAGGTGAAGTTGTCGGAGGAGCTGTGCAAAAGCATTCCTTCAACTGGAATTTAGTACGTGAATGTGTTTTAGGTAGTGGTTTACATCCTCATACTCCTGCATATGACATTCAACAAGCATGTGGTACAGGGCTGGAAGCAACAATTTTGGTTGCTAACAAAATTGCTTTAGGACAAATTGACTCTGGTATCGCGTGTGGTACAGATAGTGTTTCTGATATTCCGATCCATGTTAATAAAGCTTTACAGCGCGGGTTATTGAAAGCTAATGCAGCAAAGACAACAAAAGATAAGTTGATTTCAAGTTTAAAAATTCTTAAACCCAGTAATTTTATTCCCCAATTTCCTGCAAAGGGAGAGCCGCGAACCGGTTTATCTATGGGGGAACATGCACAAATTACTGCAAAGCGTTTTAATATTTCCCGTCGAGACCAAGACTATCTTGCTTTTATAAGTCATCAAAATTTAGAGAAAGCATATAATTCAGGTTTTTTTGATGATTTGATAATTCCTTACCATGGATTAACAAAAGATAATAATCTTCGTTCAAATATTACCTTAGAAAAAATGGCGAGTTTGTCCCCAGCTTTCGATCATAAGGAAGGCACTATTACAGCAGCAAATTCAACTCCTTTTACTGATGGTGCATCAGCAGTTTTATTAGCTTCCGAAGAGTGGGCAAAAGCAAGAAATTTACCAATTTTAGCATATATAACTGCAGGTGAAGTTGCTGCAGTTGATTACATAGATGAGCGAGAAGGACTACTTATGGCTGGAGCATATGCTATTCCTCGTATGCTTAAAAAATGTAATTTGAGTTTACAAGATTTTGATTTTTATGAAATTCATGAGGCATTTGCAGCGGTGGTTCTTTGTACATTGGCCGCACTGGAGTCAGATGATTATGCTCGGGAAAAATTAGGACTTGAAAAGGGCTTAGGGAAGATAGATTACTCTAAGCTGAATGTTAAAGGGGGATCAATTGCAACAGGTCACCCGTTTGCAGCTACTGGTGGGCGTATTGTCGGAACACTTGCGAAAATTTTGGATGAAAATAAGGGTGGCCGAGGATTGATTTCAATTTGTGCTGCTGGTGGGCAGGCTGTTACTGCAATTTTGGAAAAGTAATAAGGAAATTATAATGTCTGATTTATTAGTTAAAATTCACCATAATCGATTCTCAAAAAAAATTGCAAAAGCAATAGGTCTTCCAGAACCATTAGAATTAGAACGTGAATTTGAAGGGTATAGAACACAGTCATTCCAAGGGAAAAGTGTAATGTTATGTGGCATTGACACTAGCTCTATTCGCAATAATTTAAAAGAAATTGTATTGAAATCAGGGGGAGAGTTGGTAATTGAACACGCTGATAAACCAATTAACATCGTTTTGATGGATGCTACAACCTGTAGTTGTCCCGAAGACTACATTCTGCTTTACAAAAGTTTCAAACCAATTATTCGTAGAATAGCGAAAAATGGTCGTGTCCTTATTATTAGTTCTTTATCAGAAAATAGTGATGATCCTGTTAAGTTAACTATAGCAAAGGGGATAGAGGGATTTTGTCGTTCATTAGGTAAAGAACTTGGAGCGAAAGGAATAACTGTTAATTTAGCCCATGTATCTTCACAGGCAATTGATCGTTTAGAAAATGTTGTACGTTTTTTTTGCGGTAAACAGAGCACATATGTTTCAGGTCAGGTAGTTAAAATAACAAACAATGTAACGGCACCCACACTCTTACCTTTTACGAATGTATTAGATGGAAAAGTTGCTTTAGTTACAGGAGCTGCTCGAGGAATAGGACTTGCAACAGCGGAACGACTTGTTCAAGAAGGTGCAAAAGTTATTTGTTTGGATATTCCAGCAATGTCAGATGCTCTCAATGAAGTATGTTCTAAAATAGGGGCTATCCCCCTACTTTTAGATATCACCGCATTAAATGCCATTCAAGAATTGATAGTTTTTTTAAAGTCTCAAACAAATGGTCTGGATGTATTAGTTCACAACGCTGGAATCACAAGAGACAAAACTCTTGCAAATATGAATCAGGATGCTTGGGAATCAGTAATAAATCTTAACTTGAAAGCCATTATTGAAATCAATGATCAGTTGTTAAAAGCAGATTTGATAAATGATAACGGACGTATAGTTTGTTTATCGTCTATAAGTGGCATTGCAGGTAATTTTGGTCAAACCAATTATGCAACTGCAAAGGCTGCTTTAATAGGCTATGTAGAAGCTCAAGCTCCTTTGTTAGCATCAAAAGGAATTTGTATAAATGCAGTTGCACCTGGTTTTATCGAAACAGCAATGACTAACGCAATGCCATTTTTTACTAGAGAAATTGGCAAACGGCTAAATTCGATTAAACAAGGTGGAAAACCTAGAGACGTTGCAGAGTTAATTATGTTTTTAAGTTCACCAGGAGCTTATGGCATATCTGGAAATACTATACGTGTTTGTGGACAAGGTCTAATTGGGTCGTAATTAAAGTTAATTAAAAGAGTTCAAAATGCAAAAAAATACATTTTCTTTAATAGATATTGCTAATGCTGGGTTGCGATTATTGCCATATTTACCAAAAGTAATTTATTACAATAAATCTTTAAATAAGTTAAATCCTGATAGTTTTTTATCTACTGGATTAATATTTGAAAAGATGGCAGAAAAATATCCTGAGCGTTTTTTTCTCTTATTTGAAGATAAAAAGTGGACTTATAAAGATTTTAATATATGGGTAAATCAGATAGCTCATGTATTAAAAAGAAGAGGTGTTTGTTCGGGAGACTGTGTTGGGTTAATGTTTGAAAATTGTCCAGAATTATTGGCATGTACTCTGGCAGTAAATAAATTGGGTGCAATTGCAGCAATGATAAACTATCATCAACGTGATAAAATTTTGCAGCACAGTATTAATCTAGTAAAACCTAAAATATTAATTGTGGGTGATACATGTCTAGATAGTGTTAGTTCAATACTTTCTACTTTAGATCCTAAAATTTTATTATTCAGTTATGCTACAGAAAAAGAGTATTTTGAATACCTTAGTTTATCTAAAGAAATTGCTGACCAACCATCCATTAATTTGTCAGAAACTCGCCAGATTAAACTACGTCAAAAATGTTATTATATTTTTACATCTGGAACTACAGGCTTACCTAAAGCTGCTTCAATGACTCATTATCGTTGGTATAAAGCGGGCATTGCAATGGGCTTAATGTCCATGCGATTAAAATCAAAAGATGTAATGTATTGTCCATTACCACTTTATCATAATAATGCTTTAACTGTTGCATTAAGCAGTGTAATAAATAGCGGTTCGGCTCTGGCTCTATCACGAAAGTTTAGCAGTACTCACTTTTGGGAGGATATAAGGAAATTTGAGGCGACTTGTTTTATTTATGTCGGGGAACTTTGTAGATACTTATTGAATTCACCAAAACAAATAAATGACTCTAAAAATAAAGTTAGAGTAATAATAGGAAATGGGATGCGCCCAGAAATTTGGGAAGATTTTCAAAAACGGTTTTCCATTAATCACATATGTGAATTTTATGGAGCAAGCGAGAATAGCACAGCTTTTGTAAACTTATTGAATTTGAAAAAGACCGCTGGGTTTGGTCCAATGAGTTATGCAATTGTAAGATTCGATACAAATAAAGAAAAACCTATTATAAATAGTTATGGTTTTATGAATAAAGTTAATAAGGGCGAAAGTGGGTTATTACTGACAGAAGTCAATAGAAATATACCTTTCGACGGATATAATGATAGAAAGGCGACTGAAGCAAAACTATTTCGTAATGTATTTCAAAAAGGCGATTGTTGGTTCAATACAGGAGATTTAGTTAAAGATCAAGGTTTTCGCCATATCTCCTTCGTTGACCGTGTAGGAGATACATATAGATGGAAAGGGGAAAATATTGCAACTACTGAGATTGAAGGTGTGATTCAAAAGTTCCCTTTTATAGCTGAAGCTGTTGTATATGGTGTCGAAGTTCCAAACACTGATGGTAAAGCTGGTATGGTGGCAATTACTTTAGAATCTAGAACTTCAATTGATCTATTAAATCTTTACAAATATTTAAAATCTAAACTACCAGTCTACTCTATTCCACTTTTTATACGAATACAGAAAAAACAAGAGTGTACAGAAACATTTAAAATAAAAAAGTCTGATCTAAAGAAGAAAAGTTTTAGAAGCCATGACCCTGATAGTGAAATATATGTTTTATATGACAAAGATCAAGGGTATAAAAAATTAACTAATGACATATTACATCTTATTGAAATTGGTCAATTTAAATTCTAATCCAATTTTTTACTATCGTAAATTTAAGGGTTAATTAATTTAAATGTTTTATGTACATCAAGGATAGGTGTTAATAATGTTATATAATAAATTAAGTAATAAGTGGAAAGTTTTATTTCTACTATTTTTAGCAAATTTTCTTAACTTTTTTGATCGTACAATTCCTGCAATTATTATGGAACCATTACGTTTAGAGTATCAATTAAGTGATTTGAAAGTTGGACTTATCGCTGCAGCATTTACACTTATATATGCTATAGCTGGTTTACCTCTAGGTCGACTAGCAGACGTTGGTTCTCGTAAAAATATTATGAGTTGTGGTCTTATGATTTGGAGTGGATTTACTGCACTTAATTCATTAGCTTGGAACTATTGGTCTTTTCTCTTAATAAGATTGGGGGTGGGAGTTGGTGAGGCAAGTTATGCACCAGCTGCAAGTTCATTAATTTCAGATTTATTTCCTCCTAAAAATCTTGCAAAAGCTATGGGGATTTTTATGCTAGGTCTTCCATTAGGAGTGACTACAGCATTTTTTACTGTTGGTACAATAGTTAATACTTTTGAAAGTTGGCGTGCCCCCTTTATAATTGCTGCAATTCCAGGTGTCCTATTAGCTATATTAATTTTCCTAATAAAAGAGCCAACTCGAATAGCTAATAATACTTCAAACTCAAATGAATCTGTTAAGTATATAATAAAAAAATTATTAAAAATAAAGACATTACGCTGGTTGATTTTATCGGGAATAACATTAAACTTTGCTTCATATGCTGGAACTGCGTTTTTAGTGCCTCTATTACAGCGTTATTATTCTTTAAATCTTGTAAATGCTGGATTATTAACAGGATGTATTATTGGAATAACTGGGATAATTGGTCTTATAGGAGGAGGATGGATATCAGATAAGGCCCAACAATTACATAAACGCGGACGATTAATATTTGGTACGTTGGGAATGCTTATAAGTGCTCTCGGATCGTTTGCAGCATTGTACTTTGGAAAAAGTTCAGTTTCAGTTTTTGCGATTTATTTTGGTACAGGATGGCTTGCTATATATAGTTATCATGTTGCTGTTTATCCTGCGATTCAAGAGGTTGTTCCTCCACGTTCACGAGCAACAGCTGTTGGTTTATATTTTGCAAGTATGTATATACTTGGAGGAGCTTTTGGTCCTTTACTACTGGGTGCTTTATCTGATTATTTAGCAAATCAAGCTATGATAAACAGTGGAGGGATAATTATGAAGGAAAGTTTTAAGGCAATTGGTTTATATAATGCGTTATATTTAATACCAATTATGTTGTTTTTGACAGCTATTTTCCTTTTTAAAGCATCTTCTTATTTTTATGATGAATCAAGAAATTTTGAAGGAAATTGAACAATAAAATAGAAAAAATAAATTTTACTTTTAATAAATACCTCCTCAATTTTTGAGAAGGTATTTTAACTTTTATTATCTTTTGAGCTTATTTAACTAATTTACTTAAATTATATATATTTTAGTCTCAATTAGCTTATTTCACAAATCCATACGTTGAATATACTGATTTAAAATTTTGGGGTGAAGAAGAATAGAAACGTAATAAACATCAACTTGAATATCCTCCTTAATGAAGTAAACTCGATATTGGTTTAGATGCTAAAATCCTAAAGATATTAACCGTTCAACTGACTAGTAACAATGTGAATTACTTACAAGTATCTGCTGATTTACTTGATCAAATCCCACAAGGTGAGCCAATTGACTCTGTATATGCTGGTGGTGTTTATTACACCAAGCTATGCCATTAGGTAATTTCAGATCATCAAACCTATGCCGTGACTCCAACTAGGAAAAATGCCAAGCCATGGAAAGATAAGAAGGTGGACTCTTTAGAAAGAAATAAATTATTAAAAACAGTTAGCGTCTGTACATAACGATTTAGAAAAGATGGGCTGTATATCACTGTTGTAGCCTGATAGAAACTAAAATGTATTCTATTAAATTATTAGAGGATAAACTAATAAGTTAGAGAAACTTTCTAAGTCAGATAAATGAGATAAATTTACGTACAGAAGTCTTAAATAAATTTATGGAATTAGGTTGACATCATACACACAATGTCATTTAAATTTTTTTGGTTTGCTTAAAGCTCAACTTTTGAATATTAATGTAATAATGCCGTTTAAATTTCTGATTATAATTATTAATCCAGTATTTATAGTATATATTATAAGCAATTTAATCGAATTGAAAAAATATGATTTTATTTGGTCTACTCAAAATTTTTGAGTAGACCAAAATGAATTATTAGAAATGATATCCAAATTTAAATCCCATTCCTAAAGTATTATTATCTTTAAAATCACTAACAATAAATCTTTTCGCAACAGTACCTTTAGCATCTCCTAACCAATAATATTTAATACCGCCTGACAATTCAATTTGAGAAGTCGGTGTATAGCGTACCCCAATCCCGCTATTCCAGTAACCATCTGTGGGTCCCAAGGAACCTACAGGTATGCCTGTACCACTATCCCAGCCAACAGAGATAGATCCAGAAAGCTTGTCGTTTACTTTTCTCCCGATCCCGAAAGTAGTAGACCATTGATCCTTCTGATAATCAGTCAATGCAAAACCATTCATATCTGGATAGATTGCTTTAGTTAGTGTGCTAAACATTTCCGGATTAATACTGAAATTTTTCCAATCTACCCATCTAAGATTCCCAAATAAAACAGTATTAGAAATTATCCCTATTTGGAAATCAATATTTAATGATTGAGGAGTAGTTAAGTCTGAAAGGCTATCTTTTGTTGAAGGAACGAGTAAATTTAATGAATTAAAGAGAGCTTGTTGTTCTTGTAAGTTGGATTTATTCTCAATTATAAATTGTCTTTGCTTTATTAAACTATTTTTCTGAGAATTATCATCATCTATATTAGATATTTTTGTTAGAATATTATCAATATTTATTAAATTATTATTAAGTTCTTGAATGTTTGATGAGGTGCTACTTAATAAACTATTAATTTGAATAGATTCATAAGTGTTGAGTTTATGTTTTATTTTTGAGCGGTAAGTAATCGAAGTTTTAAAACCTATTTCGGGGATTTGATATTCTAACCCTGAAACCCATCCATATGCACCATCCTTTTTAAAGGATACGTCGTATCCATTAAAAACTCCATAAACTGGGCCACGGAGATTTGCTTCACCACTAATTTGTTGATAAGCAAAACCTCCATATAGTTTAAAATTAGATAATGGTTCATATCCTACTAAACCTGTCAAATTTGTAGAGTTAACTTCTGCTCTTGTCGGTCCATAAATTCCAGAACTTCCATTAGCTGTAAAATTGTTGTCTCCACTGTAAATCCCTTTTGTGCCGAAAGGTTCATCAAATAATAAGCCTACAGAAAGTTTTTGAGTTGCCTGTAACTTTAATGCTGCATTAGGGAAAGAATCAATTTCACCAATATTTGATAAAGTATTGCCGGAGTTATCTATACCCTTAACACGTGGTGAAATTGTGGAAAAACCTATTTCTCCATAATTGCCAGATTGTAAAAATGCCGAAACTGATTGACCTGTCCGATCAAGACCAGCACCAAAAGTATCTATTGAATATAAACAGCTTACTATAGCTGTAGCTAAAAGCTTTTTATTCATCTTTTATCATTCCATGATTGATAATTAAATAGTGAGACATGCTTTATTCGTCCATCACATTTTTACAGAATCTATTGTCATAGATACTGAACCTACATAATGTAACTTACGTTGTGTATAATTGGAAGTTTTTAAATAGAATAGTATGAATAGTGAAAGTTAAAATTTATTATTATTATAAATAACAATATCTTATGTTGTCTTAACTGGAAACTGATTTAAAAAAGCTAAACAAGCAAAGATATAAAATTTTACGAAATAGAATGGATTTTAAATATTTGATTTTTATTAATTATTTTTTTAATTTTTATAACTAACTTTTATAAATATGAATAAAAATATTGACATTTTTATCTAAAGACGGTATTAATTTATTTTACATTATGTAGGTTACACATTGTAGATTTATTGTATTATTAACTTGTCGTTGTAATGCCTATCGTTATTAATATTTTTTTTGGATATTTTTAGTGTGGTTTTTGGAATTAACCGTAATTAAGATGAGTATTTACAATCACTTTAATAGTTCTAAAAATTATAGATAAGCATTATATTTAAAGGGATTTTAAGATGAATGTTAGTAAAAAGATACTAAATGCAGTTTTAAAAAAAGGAAATCAAATCCAAGATCAAATTAGAATCTTGAACAAGATCTCATTTTTTTGTTTTAGAGATGATCTTAAATATGATGAAGCAAGAGGAAAATGGATTAGCGAGCATGCTCAATTAGCTAGTAGAAACCCATGCGTTCAGGAATATCGCCAATATCATTTTGAAAAAGATAGTTTTGGATTATGGCCTACGATTCCAGGGGTAGAGACTAGTATTCCAATTAATACTAGTTTTAATGGAATGTCTGAGATAAAAATAAAAAGCTTCATATCAGGATTAATGCCTAATGCTAAAATTATGAGTAAGCGTATTGAAAATAATGAGTCTAAGATTTTTTGTCGAAGTGTTTTACATTTTGTATCTCAAAATAATTCTATTTTAGATATAAAAAATAAATCAGAAAATATTGGATTTCGTATGGCTGTATTAGTAGCGAAAAGAAAAAATATTAACTTTTGTGAGTTTGCCTACTTTATTAAAAATCATTTTGCATTTATTTTAGATAGTTCTCCAGATGTTCTTGAAATTAATATTAATTTTTTTTCAAAAAATAAAAAATATATTGTTGGTATAGAAAAAAATGATTGTAAATTAAAAAACGCATATGAATTTGATGCTTCAATTATTATTGGAGTAAAAAGTAAAGAAAATTTATTAAATGTATTAAACGAAATTAGTACGCTTGAATTCAATAAAGAAATATCTAAAAATTGTAATAAAATTCATGCTTACTCTATTACTAATACATATTTATTTTGTCAGGAAGGTCGATCAACATTACCACAAGTACGTCCTGAAAAAAAAACATCTTTAAATCCTGTTGTACGTAAAGTAGACTTAGCTCCTGAGCGTTCGAAAAGAATGTTTGGTTCAGAAATATTTCCTCCCTCTAAAGTCATTTCTATAAGTGGAGCTGGACCCGAAGATGTGGTAGAGGATAATCAAGGTAGAATAATATATGGCACCGTTGATGGTCAAATTTTTAGATTTGATCCTCAAACCTCATCAGAAGACTTATTATGCAATACGGGAGGGCGTCCACTTGGTCTTGAAGTAACATTCGATGATAATTTGCTGATTTGTGATGCACACAAAGGTTTACTTCAATTTAATATTCAGAATAATAAATTAGATAAATTGGTTGAATATATAGAAGGTGTACCTTTACGGTTTTGTTCAAATGCCTGTATGGCTCGTGATGGAACAATTTGGTTTACACAATCAACCACACGATTTGATTTAGAGCAATACAAAGGTGCATTTTTAGAGCATCGACCATCTGGAAGATTACTAATGAGGAGTCCAAATGGTCATATTAAAGTAGTTCTGGAAAATTTATATTTTCCAAATGGTTTAATATTAAATGAAAATGAGTCGGCTTTACTTTTTGTAGAGACTGCGGCTTATTGTTTAAAAAGATACTGGCTTAAAGGTAAAAATAAAGGATTGTCAGAAGTATTAGTAGATAATATGCCTGGTTTTCCTGATAATCTTTCTCATCTTAAAAATGGGAGATTTTGGGTAGCAATGGCTGGCAATCGTAATATTTTTTTAGATAAATTAGCAGAAAGACCTCCATTTTTACGAAAGCTAATTTGGAAGATTCCCGATAGTTTACAACCGAATCCAGCAGCTTCTGTTTGGGCGATTTGTTATGATGAAAATGGTAAACAAATTTTTGATTTACAAACAAATGATCTTAACTTTAGCCAAACTACTGGGGTTGTCGAAAGTTCAGGGAAACTTTATTTTGCAACTGTTGAAGTAGGACGTAAAGCTATTTTAGAAGTTGACATATCTAAATTAGTTTAATTTTTGACTTATTCCTATAACTCATATCTCTATATGGAAAAGTTAGATTACTAGATTGGTTTTATTTTAATTTATAACAAAAATTTTATTGCAGTAAAAATAGTAGTAAAAAAAAATTTATTTTATGAAAATTTTTTTTAAAACAGATGATTATCTTTTTAGTTTGACTGTCACCGCTTCCGCCAAATACGAAAAAGCCCTTGTGAACACAAGGGCTTTTTTATTGCCTGATGTTTTTAGATCAATAACTTGGTGGCAATTGCCCACATCATGAGGCCGACCAGAACATCTAATACTCTCCATGAGCTGGCCTTTTTAAATAAAGGTAATAACGCTCTTGCACCATAGCCCAGCGCAAAGAAGAAGATCCACGACGCCAGAATGGTGCCTGCCGCAAAGAGATAGATCTGATCTGCAAATTGTACGGATATAGAGCCAACGAGAATCACGGTATCCAGATAGACATGCGGATTGAGCCAGGTAAAGGCCAGACACATGCCGATAATTTTAAGTAGTGAATCCTTTTCAATTTCACTTGGATTCAGCCCACTATTATTTTGGATAGCGGAATAAAAATTTCGCAGGCCATACAGAAACAGAAAAGCTGCGCCAAAGTATTTCGCAAGCGTGACAAGCAGGGGAAAATCCACCACAATTTTCGAGAAACCGGTCACCCCCAGGTAGATCAGAATAGAATCGGAAAGTGCGCAGATTAAACAGACCCAAAAAACATGCTGCTGTTTTAAACCTTGTTTCAGTACAAAGGCATTTTGTGCGCCAATGGCTAAAATGAGAGAAAAGCCGATTCCAAGCCCATAGAAAAATGCGGTCATAGATTGAGCTCCTCAAGAATTAGGGTGGAATAGGATTGTTCTTTCCTGATCTGAGCTTTAGATGCCGATTTAAGATCAGACATCGCAATGACTTAGACGCTGAAAGAAGGAAGATGTTCCACAATGAAAATTTATGTTTGCTATTATCTTTTTTAAATTTTAAAAGTCAGTAAAATTAAGATTGTTTTGGGTTGCCTAAATTTTTTTAAGGTAGGTTGATGCAACCCAGTCGATTTGAAATTTTGTTGTCCGAATTTCCCCCCTTTGTTTTCCAATTATTGCCCTTATCTTGGGCGTTGTTTTAAATAAAAATTAAAAACAATCGACACAGGACGTGTTCGAGTGCATCTCTAAACAAATATTTTAAAAATAAGTCAGTGAGTCAGGCATGGATCTCAATCTTCCTATCCAAAGTGTAAACGAAGAAATTTCTAGTAAAATACGGAAAGTAATTGCGCTGGGTTTTGCGACACAAGGTCTTGGCTACGCGACCGTAATGACCGCACTTCCTAGCATAAAAGGCCGCTTCAGGCTGTCCGATGATCAGTTATCGCTGATTATTCTGGGGGTATGCATAGCAGCGGCGCTCGGTTCGGTTCTCGCTGATCGTACCGCAGTCAAATTCGGATCACGACTTGCTGTTGTAACGGGTTTTCTGCTTGAAGCTGTTGGGGTCGCAATTGCTGCATTTAGTCCAAATGTGATGCTGATGATTGCCAGCTTTTTGCTTTATGGGCTTGGCCTAGGCTGTCTAGATGCGGCACTGAATATGCAGGCTGTTATGATGGAACAACGGCTTGGTAAGAGTGTGTTTGGTGGTTTCTTTGCTTGTTATACAGCGGCAGCATTTTTGGGTGCATTAATAATGTCAGCCACTGTGTCAACTTCACTTGGCGCAACGACAGCATTATGTATTGCAGCAGTGATTGCATTGATCACCTCGCAACTCTCGAGACACTGGTTATTTCAGCAAAAACAATCTTCAGGGTTATCTTCACCACAGAAAGCAGTGATTCCATATCGGCAACTTCTCATTTTTGGGACGATTATCCTGATTATATTTACGGTTGATTCTGCCATCAGTACATGGAGTTCGATTTATCTCAAAGATGTTTTAGCCAGTTCGGCCACTGTTGCTCCTTTAGGTTATGCCGCTTATCAGATTGGCATTTTAATGACACGCTTAGGTCTGGATTACTTGCTGCAATTTAAAACAGCGTCATGGGTTGCTTTGGTCACGCTTCTGATTGGGGCATTCGGCTGTGTGTTATCCGGAATAAGCCAATCACTCGTTACCGTTATTTTAGGTTTCGCACTGGCTGGTGTAGCGGTGGGTGCCTTGGTTCCACTTACATATTCTGCTGTAGGCCGTTTGGATGAAACACGAAGAGATGAAATTATTGCTCGCGTGAATATTTTTAATTATGGGGGCGCAGTCGCAGGTGCAGTGATGGTTGGGTTATTAGCAACCCCCTTTGGTTATGCACCGTCTTTTATTGGCTTGGCATTTGCGTTACTCAGTATTGTTTATTTAAGAAAAAGACTGCTTTGATCTGCATCAATTAAGACAAAGTACTGAGTGATGGTCAGGGATCAGGAAATTAACAATGGCCCTGCAAAAATCAAGGAGGGCAAGCTAAATCAGAATGGTATTTTAAAGTCTTTAGATCCATTTCTTCAAAGCATGGGAAATTTTTCAGATTGAACGTTTATATTTAACGTTACCTTTTTTAAATTTAAAAAGTCAGTAAAATTAAGATTGTTTTTGATTACCTAAATTTTTTTAAGGTTTGCGATGCTAGACAATAAACAATGTGAAGCCTTCTTTGCTGTTGCAGAAGATGGAAGCTTTGAACAGGCTGGAGCAAAGCTTTGTATTACTTCTTCAGCGGTAACGCTGAGGGTACAGGCGCTGGAAAAAGAGCTGGGCAAACTGTTATTGATCCGTGGTCGTCCTTGTGTACTGACTCAGGCAGGCCAGCAGTTGTTCGAGTATTTGCAACATATAAAACGACTGGAACAAAACCTGCTGCATGGTTTGACGGGAGGAGGAGATGCCAACTTTTTCAAGACGGTGATCGGTTCTAATGAAGATTCTTTAGCAACCTGGCTCCTGCCAGCATTACAAGAGGTATTGCTCAAACAGAAAATCGTGATTGAGCTAAGAACAGATGACCAGTCACATACCTATTCCTTACTGGAAAAGGGCACCGTCAGTGCCTGTATTTCAATTGAAGACCAGCCGATGCGGGGCTGCCATGCAGAATATCTGGGGGTGATGCGTTACCGAATGGTGGCGACTGCGTCATTCAGAAAAAAGTGGTTTGCTCATGGTATCGACCGGGAAAATCTGCGTCATACGCCTGCGATTATTTTTAATCATAAGGACCGGCTACACTTCGATATACTTGAAAAGCATTTTGGTCTGATGAAAGGCAGCTATCCCTGTCATTTAATTCCATCTTCCGAATCTTTTGTCACCGCCATCAAGCTGGGACTGGGTTATGGCATGGTGCCGGAGTTGCAATTGGTGACTGAGAAGAATGAAGATGCTTTGGTTGAGCTGTTGCCCGAAGCAAAAATGGAAGTACCCTTGTACTGGCATCACTGGAATCAACAATCCAAACCCTTACAGCTTTTAACCCAGCATATTGTCAGTCAGGCAAAGGCAATCCTGATATAAATAAAGAAGTTTATTTAAAATAAAGAACGCATATTTATATAAATTCTGACATGAGTAATATATTTAATTCTCAGGTCATATTTATACGGAATAGCTTCTAAATATGATCGGCCGATATTTAGAAGCGGTATTTCGAGATATATGAAGTCTAGTGGTTATTAAAATAGCTTGCAAGGATTAGAAAATTCTAGAGCTATCTATATATTGTTTAGACACATCATTTAAGGCAGCTAGGATAGACGCTGCATCTTCAGTGGCCAGAGCATTACTGATTTCCTGCATATAATGCGTGAGTTGGGCTTTCACTTTACTTGAAAAATCAGGGCTGACCGGTTGATCTTCATAGAGCAAGACATAATTTTTTGTAAAACCATAGATGAGTAATAAAGCACAATGTTCTAGAGGATGTTCGGCCTGAATAATGGCCTGTTCACATTGAGATTTGATTTTTTTGTAGGTATCTGTTCCATTCGGAAGCGCTTGAAAGGTTTCAAAGATCGTTTGGAAAGTCATTTGAATTACTCGCTCAAAAAGAAAATCTACAGATCATTGCAATGAAAATCAAGTCATAATTCTATATTTAAAATAATTTTTACAAACTATTTTATTTAGAGGAATAAATAGGGATTTATGGGTCTAATCATTTAAATCCTGATATTAAAAATAAAGATGTATTCACTGTGAATATTGATTGAATAATCTCATTCACAAGGTGACGAGTACTAAATTTTTTAACATTTCCGATACTAGCTATATACATGCAGTACAAATTAAAAAAAGCTTAAATGTGGGAAAATGTACGGAATTATTTGATTTTTATTGGGTTAGCTATGGTTGCGAAGAATATTTTATTGGCCGGAAGTCTTGCTTTTGTTTTGGTGGGCTGTACTTCGATAACAACCATGACACCTGCTCAATTCAGTCAGTTAAGTCCGACCCAGATTCCATTTTCAGGGAGCTGGTCTGGCGAGGCAGGGGCATCGATGGCCGTTTTAAAACTAAATCGTCAGGGAAGCGGTATGTTGTGTATGGATGATCGTAAGGAAGCGATGTCTTACAAGGTAAAATTGGTCGACAATGTGCTGTACAGTGATCAAGGTATAAAATTTAATGTGAAAGCATTGAACCCTAGTCATGCAAAAATTCATGTGAGTTTGTTGGGTATTGGTGCGATGCTGGATCTGAATAAAGATGATTCACTCAACAATGTCACACCCCGTTGCAAGCAGCTTTTAACCGGTGCATGAGCTGATGATTTGATTTTTTCTTATGTTGTTCATTTTTAATCTTTTACGCTGATCACGAGAGTGCTATGTTTTCTCCTTATATTCATGCATTTGCATTGTTTTTCTCTCTCTTAAACCCCTTCCTGATGAGTGTCTATATGGTGGGGATGATCCGTAATACCGAGGCCAAGGTATTTAGTAAAGCATTGATTCAAGGCAGTTTGATTGCTTTTGGGGTGTTTATCCTGTTTGCATGGGGTGGTGAGAACATTTTTAGCCGTTATTTGAATGTCCGCTTTGAATCCTTCCAGATTTTTGGTGGCTTCATCTTTCTGGTGATTGGCTACCGTTATGTGTTTCAGGGGGCGGAAACCATCGGTGAGATGCGGGGGGCGCCTGAGCATCTGGCGGGTACCATTGCGATGCCTTTTATGATCGGTCCGGGTACCATCAGTGCAGCGGTCGTGACCGGAGTGAGCGTACCGTTTAGCGGTGCAATTGCAGTGATCGCGCTTACCTTGATCCTGACCTGTAGTATTCTCATTCTGATGAAGTTTGGTCATGATCACCTTCGTTATAAACATGCCAAATATATTGACCGGTATTTTGATATTGTTGGCCGGTTGTCTGCCTTGCTGATTGGTACCATTGCAATTGATATGATCGTCAATGGAGTAGTGGGTCTGATACGCTCGGCCAATTTAAGCTAGAACCATTGAATAATCTTTGAACTGGAGCTGTTTTTATCCGGAATAGAGCCTTTTATCCCGTGTAAAAACAGCTTTAATGTCATTATTTCCAATTAAATAATAGAAAGATCATAAAAATAATTGATGATGTTTTAGCGTTTTGCGCATATTTTTATGCGCATGAATCAACGATAATAATCAGGTTACATTCTTAATGAGCTGTTCTCATGTATCAATTAGATCAAGCGAACCAGGCGCCTGATGACCAGTCAGAGCTGACCATGACCGTTTTGATGACCCCAGACATGGCAAATTTTTCAGGCAATGTTCATGGGGGGACGATTCTCAAGCTGCTCGATCAGGTTGCATATGCATGTGCAAGTCGATACTCAGGAAGTTATGTGGTGACTTTATCGGTTGACCGGGTGAATTTTAAAGAACCGATTTATGTGGGCGAACTGGTGACATTTCTGGCCAGCGTCAATCATGTTGGGCGCACCTCAATGGAAATCGGTATCCGTGTCGAAGCGCAACATATCCAGAATAGAACCATACGCCATACCAATACCTGCTATTTCACCATGGTTGCAGTGGATGAGCAGCGTAAGCCCAAACAGGTACCCGCCTTAAATCTGGATACGGAATGGAAACGTTGTCGTTTTGAGGCAGCAGAGCAGCGTAAAGCTACACGTTTGCAAGAAGTTCATCAACCTTCATGCAGTATGTTTAAAAAATCGACGCAATGCTAAGCGTCTAAAGTTTAATATGCTCAAAAATAAAAATCGGACCGCAGCATGGTCCGATCTTTTTTACATTGGTAATGAAATAAGCGTTAGATCATTACGAATGTTGGTCTAAAGGTCTGGAGGAGACCTTCAGATCTGCTTAGTTTGTTGGTGCAGGTGTAGATGCAGGTGCTTCAGCAGTTGCGTCAGTCGCAGCTTGAGTACCAGGTTGCTCTTGAGTAGAAACAACTACTCTGTCCTGAGTCTGAGCTTGTTCATCAGCTGTTGCTGCAAATGAAGACGCTGCTGCAAGAGTAAGAGTTGTTGCAAGAAGAGTTTTGATAAGTTTCATGTTTGGCATCCTTATTTCATTTAAAATAACAGCCATCAATGGAGGATTCAGTCAATCCGAATCTCTCATTTCGGCATGAGGTCCATGCTATGGGCCAAACGTTTTTGCAGCAACATCCTTAACAATCTATTACGTCCTTCTTAACAATATGAAATATTGCGTCGCTTTATGTAGTCGCTGTGTAAAATAGCATGGAGAAATTAAGGATGAAAATGTATGGAAATATGTTTTTGTGATCAAAAAACAAGCGGATTTTTTACGTATTTTAAACATTGATTTAAGTTTAACGAATATGGCGTAATTGAATAAACCATTTGTTTTTTTAGATTAAATATATTTTTTAGATGTTGATTGTGATGAATATCACCTTATTTTGAATTAATGCGTTTAAAGACATAGTATATCAATCGATATTCTTTAATTTATTTAATCAATTTTTCTCATTAGAATGAAATAAATTTTTAATGCGAGTGCCTCGTGAAATTTCTTACGCCCAAAACGGTCCCCACCCATATTATTTCCGGTTTTCTAGGAGCGGGTAAGACCACGTTATTACAGCACTTATTGACGCAAAAGCCTGAGAATGAGACTTGGGCAATCTTGATGAACGAGTTTGGCCAAATTGGTGTCGATCAACAATTGATTAGCCAACAACAAGGTTATGCAGTCAAAGAGCTATTGGGCGGCTGTCTATGTTGTAGTAGTCAATTGCCGATGCAAATTGCACTTGCACGACTATTAACTGAAAGTAAACCTGACCGTTTATTTATCGAACCGACCGGTTTGGGCCATCCTGCGCAGCTTCTGGAACAATTGACTGAGCCACACTGGCACAGCAGTTTGGCGATGCGGGCTTTAGTGATCGTGGTGGATGGTAGCCGTTTACATGATGAGCAGTGGGTCAAGCAAAACTTATATACAGACCAACTCAAAGCGGCACAAATTGTGGTGCTATCCCATATCGACTGTATGACTGCAGATGATCGTCAGGCTTTTACTGCATTAAAACAAGACTATGAAACCTATGTTCAATATTGGATTGAAGCTGAAAATGGGCAAGTGGATATTCAACGACTGGATATTCAGCAGCAGGCAATACAACGTAAAATCCAACCTTTATTAAAGCTACAACACACACAACCGATGCATGCACCAGTCGCTGAAATTAAACAGCTGCCTTATCACTATATTGAGACAGCTCAGGGGTATACGGTTGCAGGCTGGAAACTTCCCAAACGTTGGCAGTTCAATTTTTATGAGCTGCTGGATGTGTTGTGTACACAGCAAGACTGGATACGGATCAAGGGGATTTTTCATACCGATCAGGGCTGGAAAAGTTTTAATTTCAATCCACAGCAATTTAACTATAAATCTGCCGAAGAAGGCATTGATAACCGCATTGAGGTGATTACACAGTCTGAGCAGGATTGGCTGGCATTTGAGACCCAGTTACTGGCTTGTCGCAATCCTGAAGATTCATCGAGCACCTGAATAATTCAGCGCATTTTTGCCCGCAAAATAGAGTATGCTTAGCGCCAAATTTGAGAGTACCGTATTTTAAGAGTATCGTTTATGGCGTTAAAAGCAACAATATATAAGGCAGACCTGAATATTGCCAATATGGATGAGCATATCTATGCAGATTACCAACTGACACTGGCGTTGCATCCATCTGAAACCATTGAGCGTTTAATGGTTCGCATTCTTGCTTATGCGCGTTTTGCCGATGAGCGTCTGGAATTTACCAAAGACCTGTTTGAAACAGATGAGCCTGCTTTATGGCAAAAAGACCTTACAGGGCTGTTGGAAAAGTGGATTGAAGTAGGTTGCCCATCGGAAGATAAAGTCAAAAAGGCCAGTGCCCGTTGTAAGCAGGTGGCTGTCGTGACATATGGCTCGCAAGCAGACGACTGGTGGCAGAAGAATAGCAAGATTAAAACCTTAAACAATGTACAAGTATGGCAATTGGCTCCTCAAACCACACAGGCGCTTGAAGGCTTATGCGAACGGACCATGCAATTACAGCTGAATATCATGGATGGCGAATGGACCTTGCTGAGCGACAAAGGTCAGGTCGACATTCAATGGCAACAATTGCAATAATCTTGATTTGAGTAATTTGGAGAGATAGAAATGAGTGCAGAATTAGAAGTTATTGATTTAAAAGTCGGTGAAGGTAAAGAAGCGGTGAAAGGTGCCTTAATTACCACGCACTATACCGGATGGCTGGAAGATGGCACCCAATTTGATTCTTCACTGGATCGCGGCAACTATTTTGAAACCGTGATTGGCACAGGCCGTGTGATCAAGGGTTGGGATCAGGGCATTATCGGCATGCGCGTGGGTGGCAAGCGTAAACTGATTGTGCCAGCACACTTGGCTTATGGCGCGCGTAAGATTGGAAAAATTATTCCGGCCAATGCCAATCTGACCTTTGAGATCGAGCTTTTTGATGTAAAAACTCGCGACGAATAACATTTTTGTAGCGTAGCAATAAAGGTGATTTAGTCTGATTTTTAGCTAAATCACTTTAAAATCAAATACATATTATTATAAATATACTCTTTAAATAACATTATGATTTTTAAATAAATTTCTTTTATCTGAATTATAGAGCAACCCAAGAGAAAAATATTGATTCTCTATACGCTCCTGTATATGTTTGAATGAAAAGCGCAATTTTTGATGATACTGTTGCAAAAACCCATTATTCACTACAGGTCATGATCATTTGTGCTTTGGGTGATTACAGGTGGCGGGGGCAAGACCACTTGTAATTGAACCATGATAAAAAAATAGCATAAGCAACGATAAGAATTTGAGTGAGTAGAGGTGGGTATGAATGATTATTTGGATATCACTGCATCAGAGTTGTTAAGGGAACTGGATCATTTTTTTCTGATTGATACCCATGATGGTGCGGAAACCGGTTTCTGGGTCAATGAAAAAGCTTTAATGGATAAACATTACTGGCTGGATGGTGAATATAAAGTCGAAATTTTGAGGTCATTGCAGCCATCGCATCAATATGCGCCGCATGATTATAAATTGACCCGTTTAGCCACAGGTGAAGATGACAGTAATGTGGTATTACTGGAATATGATGGTGTGCATAAAAAAATATTGACCTTCCGCCGTGGGGAATGGGTGAACCGTTTAAATAAATATTTTTATCAAAAAGAACGGCACTATTTACAGCAGCTCGCAGACGATCCGAATTTTCAGTCCATCCAGTATTAAAGCCAGCCAATCACGACTCGAAAACTCCTAATGTTGCGTGTCATCTTAGGAGTTTTTAGATTTTTGTTAATAAAACTCCAGTTATCCTGTGATTTATTTCATAAAAAATACTTTTAAGTTTATTTTCAGTTTTTAAAATTATAAATACAATCCATATTCCCAGCTGATCATTTAAATTCTCTGATGTTTCAATAAAGTGTAAGAGGCTTCAGGCATGCTTTGCGATCAGCACATTTCTAATCTTGAGACGATATCTCTATGACCACACGTTTCGTGTCTCCGACCTTAAATACAGTTTTAGGTCTTGTGTTTGGCGTGGTTGCCAGCACCACTACGTTTGCTGCAAAACCAAAAATCGATGCAACCACCTTAACCGTCATTGGCTATCATGAAATCACAGACAGGAAAGATGCGCTGATTCCTAGCTATTCGGTGACGGCACAACAGTTCAGTGAACATATCGACTGGCTCAATAAGAATGGCTATCACTTTATTAATGTTGATCAGTTGATCAAGGCACATCAGGGCAAGTATCGACTGCCGGCAAAACCGGTGTTGTTAACGGTGGATGATGGTTATCAATCTTTCTACCAAAATGCCTATCCGATTATTCGTGCTAAAAAAATCCCGGTGGTGCTGGCAGTGGTGGGGTCATGGCTAGAACCTAAGGCGGGCCAGAAGGTGGACTTTGGCGGTGAGGAAATTGCACGTATTAAAATCTTGAGCTGGGAAGAGCTGAAAGATATGCAAAATAGTGGTCTGGTGGAAATTGCCAGCCATAGTTACCATTTACATCAAGGCATTAATGCCAATCCTCAAGGTAATCTGGAGCCTGCCGCGATTGCACGCATTTATGATCCAAAAAGCAAAAGCTATGAAAGTGATGCAACTTATCAGGCACGTGTTTTTGGAGACCTGAAAAAGAATAATGAGCTATTAAAAGCCCATGGTCTCCGTTCACCGCGTGTCATGGTCTGGCCGTATGGGCGCTATAACATGCAACTGGTACAAGCCGCGAAGCAGCTCGGTATGCCGATTACCATCACGCTGGACGATGGGGCAGACCATGCCAAGCAATCCTTACAAAATATGAGTCGTATCCTGATTCAGGGCAGTATGTCGACCAGTGCACTGGCGCAAGAAATTAAAAATCGTGAACTGAACCTGAACGACAATAATCGTCCGCAAAAAATCATGCATGTGGATCTGGACTATATTTATGATCCGGATGAGAAGCAGCAAGAACGTAATCTGGATCATCTGATTGACCGTATTAATGGCATGGGCGTCAATACCGTCTATTTACAAGCCTTCTCTGACCCGGATGCCAATGGCTCAGCGGATATGGTGTATTTCCCGAACCGCCATATTCCAATGCGTGCCGATTTATTTAATCGGGTGGCTTGGCAAATCCAGACCCGCACCCCTGTACAACGTTTATATGCGTGGATGCCGTTACTAGCGTGGGAACTGCCAAAAACCGATCCGGTATCCAAAGATCTGGTGGAAACGCAGCAGGCAAAAGCAGGTGACCATTTAAATATGGGCTATATCCGTCTCAGCCCATTCTCGCCAGAAGCGCGTCAAACCATTAAGGAAATTTATCAGGATCTGGCAAAATCGACGCCGTTTGATGGCCTATTGTTCCATGATGACGTGACCTTGTCAGACTACGAAGATGCGAGTCCAGAGGCTTTGGCTGCTTATGCTAAGCAAGGTCTACCGACCGACTTGGCAAAGATTCGTGATAATGACGCTGATTTGCAAAAATGGACGGCCTATAAGACACGCTATTTAGATGATTTCGCAATGGAACTGGCAGGAGAGGTGCGTCAATATCAACCTTTCCTGGTGACTGCGCGTAATTTATATGCACAGGTGGCGTTAAATCCTTATGCGGAAAACTGGTATGCCCAGTCGTTGGAGCAATCACTGAATCGTTATGACTTTACCGCGATTATGGCTATGCCTTATATGGAGCAATCCGAGAATCCGGAAAAGTTCTACAGTGATATTTTAAATCGCGTGAAGAAGTATCCAAATGGTGTGAAAAAGACCGTGATGGAGCTACAGGCCATCAACTGGCGCAATAATGAAAAAGTGCCTTCCGAGGAAATGTCAGCGACCATTAAGTCTCTATATGAACAGGGGGCGATGCATATTGCCTATTATCCTGACGATCCGATCAAAGGGCATCCAGATGTAGAAACAATGCATAAGGCTTTTAGTCTAAAATCATCTCAATTAGTACCATAGTCGAGTAATGTAGATGAGTTGGCTTGCTTTATTGTGGTCATATGCCATTAAGTTTGTTTTTTACTATCCCTTGTTCATGTCGTATTTGTGGATGGTCGGGGCAATTATTTTCTACTGGAAAGAGCGTCAGGATCCGCCTTATCAGCAACCTGCTGCTTTACCTGAGTATCCAAAAGTTGCGGTTTTGGTTCCCTGCTTTAATGAAGGGGATAATGCTGAAGAAACCATTAGCCATGCACTGAAACTGGACTATCCTAACTTTGAAGTGATTGCGATTAATGATGGCAGTTCTGACAATACTGGTGAAGTGCTGGATCGTTTGGCGACCCAGTACGACAAATTGCGTGTGGTCCATTTAGCGCAAAATCAGGGCAAAGCCATGGGACTGCAAGCAGGTAGTCTGATGACCGATGCTGAATTCCTGATCGGGATTGATGGCGATGCCTTGCTCGATCCGCATGCTGCTACATGGATGATGCGACATTTTCTAGAAGACCCAACGGTTGCAGCGGTAACAGGCAATCCACGAATCCGTACCCGTTCAACATTGCTCGGGCGGATTCAGGTGGGAGAGTTTTCTTCAATTGTCGGCATGATCAAGCGTGCCCAGCGTACTTTTGGCCGTTTATTTACCGTATCTGGGGTGATTACCGCTTTTCGTAAAAGTGCGGTGCATCAGGTGGACTATTGGTCACCGAACATGCTGACCGAAGATATTGATATTACCTGGAAATTGCAACGTGCCGGTTGGGATGTGCGTTTTGAGCCGAATGCGCTGGTGTGGATTTTAATGCCTGAAACTTTTAATGGATTGTGGAAGCAGCGCTTGCGTTGGGCGATGGGCGGGGCACAGGTGCTGGTCAAGAATATTGATGTCTTCCTGAAACCAAAATTAAATTTTTTATGGCCGTTGATGTTTGAGCTGTGTTTGACACTCGTTTGGTCATATTTGATGCTTATTATGGCGGTGATCTGGTTATTGCATTTCGTGCTTGCGATACCGGCACTGGCAGTGGTCAGCTCTCCATTTTTACCATATGGCAGTGGAATTTTATTGGGGGCCACCTGTCTAATTCAGTTTGCTTTAAGCAAATGGATGGATAGTCGTTATGAGCCAAACTTAGGGAAAAATTATTATTGGATGATTTGGTACCCGTTTGTGTTTTGGTTAATCACGATTACTGCTACAATCGTCGCCTTTCCAAAGGTCCTGTTGCGTAATGATGAAAAGCGTGCCCGTTGGATTAGCCCAGATCGTGGAATTCGTTGAATCGCAAAGATTCATTTTGCTGAGTAACAAGCAATGAAAGCAGACAGTTTGATTATTGATATACGTCGCCAGCTCCCATGGCATAAACGTTATTTTTCGACCACCACCACCGCAATGATGTGGGCAGTCTGGTTGTTATTATGGCGTCCCTTTATTTTGGTCTGGGTCTTGATTGAATTACAAAAGGCCCATATTGCCCAGCGTTTGATGTCGGCATTGAGTGACGGCATTGAGCATGGTGTAACAGCCCTGTTTATGTGTGCGGTAGCCTTATTGCTTTGGGGACTGTTACCGGCCAAGCGTGTGCATCAAAAACATGTAGTGGAAAAGACACTGCCTGATTATGCACGTTATTTTGAGCTACCTGAGCAAGAAATTCAGGCAGGGCGTCAGCAGAAGGTCAGTATCGTACATCATGATGAGAATGGTAAAATTATTCGGGTGGAATAATCTTTACGGTTTTAGAGTGAATGCCTGAGTCTTTTCTCGGGCATTTTTATTTTATCTTTATAAATTTCAGGCATAAAAAAACCAGCTTACGCTGGATCTTTATTTGCACCATCTTTCATTAGCTGAAGAATGGTGCCCGAGGCCAGACTCGAACTGGCACGCTTTGTGGGCGGGGGATTTTAAATCCCCTGTGTCTACCGATTTCACCACTCGGGCATGTGCGCAATAATAGAGGACACTTTAAAACTTGGCAAGAGTAAAACTCACTATTTGCTTTTTTTTCAAGCGATTCAGAAGTTTGTCTGATGAAAATTAAGCATTGTCATATAACCTTCATGATTCTTTCATCAAACTGAGATTAAAGCTTCATGTTGGCGAATTAACTTTACTCATTTATTTAAACCAATAAAAGTAAGGTAGCGATCCAAATGACAGCAAAAATTTCACGGCGGGAACTCATTCAAAAAAGTCTATTCGGTTTCGGGGCGTTGTCTTTAACTGCGGGGTTGACGGGCTGTAACGACAGCTCAGATCAAGAGACAGCAACATTGCAAGTGAATTTTGAACATGGGGTTGCCAGTGGTGATCCATTGCAGGATCGCGTGATCTTGTGGACACGCTTGACGCCAAGCGAGAGTAGTGCGCGTCTGCAAGTGACCTGGGAAATCGCTTTAGATCAGCAATTCAAACAAATCATTAAAACCGATAAAGTCATGACAACGGCAGCCTATGATTTTACCGTAAAGGTCGATGCCACAGGTTTAAAAGCAGATCAAAGCTATTTCTACCGTTTTATCTTTGGAGATAAGGTTTCACCTATCGGTCAAACCAAGACTTTGCCCAGCAGTGCGACAAAAGTCAGTTTTGCGGTATGTTCATGTTCGAATTATCCAGCAGGTTATTTCTATGTGTATCGTGAAATGGCCAAGCAAAATGTCGATGTAGTGATTCATCTGGGGGACTATATTTATGAATATGGTGCCAATGGCTATGCGACAGAAGAAGCGAAGGACCTAGGACGGACATTGCCTGCAGATAATGATAAGGAAATTATCAAGCTGGATGATTATCGCAAGCGTTATGCGCTGTATCGTAAAGATAAAGACTTGCAGGCATTACATCAACGTCATCCGTTTATTGTCGTTTGGGATGACCATGAGTTAGCCAATGATGCATGGCGAGAAGGGGCGGAAAATCATACTGAAGAAACTCCACAAGCAAAGAATGAAGGTAAGTTTTTAGAAAGAAAGTTGGCAGCTCTACAGGCCTATTTTGAGTGGATGCCAATCCGTCCTGTTGATGCGCAACACACCAAAATTTATCGTCAATTTGATTTTGGCGGGCTTGTCAATTTAATGATGTTGGATACCCGCATTATTGCGCGTGACGAACAGTTGAACTATGCCAACTATATGACAGCGAATGGTTTGGATATTGCAAAATTTCAGACGGATTGGATCAATCCAACACGTACTTTAATGGGGGAAACTCAGCGTGAGTGGTTATTGGGGAGTAAAGAGAAAAATATAGTAGGTGTCTTGCAAAGCTCAACTGCAACTTGGGATGTTTTAGGTCAACAGATTCTGATGACTAAAATGCTGGTTCCAGCAGAGTTACTGTTTGCGTTGGCAGAAATTACTTCGGGACATCCGAGTGATGAAACTTTGGAAAAAATGAATGCACAGATTGCTGAGCTGATTACGTTGAAAATCCGTTTGCAGAAAGGCGATCCTAGTTTAACAGCACAAGAAAAAGCGCGTGTTTTGACAGTTGCACCTTACAACCTAGATGCATGGGATGGTTATTTTGCTGAGCGTGAGATTGTGTATGCAGCTTTGGCACAATTAAAGAAAAAAGTAGTGGTGTTAGCAGGGGATACCCATAATGCATGGTCATCGAACTTATATAGTAAAGATGGTGTCTTTGTTGGGGTGGAGTTGGCGACCAGTTCGGTATCTTCACCTGGTTTGGAAAAATATTTAGATATTCCATTGGCGCAGCTACAACAGTTTGAATTTGCCTTCACCACCTTGATTGATGAGCTGAATTACTGCAACTTAAATCAAAGAGGTTATTTGGTCGTGCAATTTGATGCTGTGCAGGTTCAATCACAATGGATTTATCTGGATTCAGTCAAAAAACCTGAATATGTGATTGATCAAACACGAGGCTATCAAGTGAGTTTGGATAAAAATTTATTGCCCGTGAAAATAGGGCAGCAAGTGGCTTAAATTTAAAAAGTAAGGGGAAGGCCAAGTCGATGTACTTGGCTTTTTATTATCTGTCCTTAAATTTAAGGCATAAAAAAACCAGCTTACGCTGGATTTTTATTTGCACCATTTTCATTAGCTGAAAAATGGTGCCCGAGGCCAGACTCGAACTGGCACGCTTTGTGGGCGGGGGATTTTAAATCCCCTGTGTCTACCGATTTCACCACTCGGGC